>Ga0160422_10001959_pt1 | contig 12872 bp, 21 predicted proteins | sample Fk160mmetaG_FD_108192 | JGI IMG/M metagenome (GOLD analysis project Ga0160422, IMG submission 108192) | Marine microbial communities from the Central Pacific Ocean - Fk160115 60m metaG | ecosystem: Environmental > Aquatic > Marine > Oceanic > Photic zone | place: The Central Pacific Ocean...
ACATGTATGAATATGCGACAAGTAGTAGATGATGGATTAAAAAAAAGTGAAAAACTAAGTGGGGATATTCGTAGTAGAGAAATTGGTAGACATCTTGAATATAATATTTTTGATTCAAGATATATTGTAAGAAAATATGAAGGATCAGAATCTACAGAATACTTTATTTCATTAGAGAGTAGTGACAAAAAAGTAATATTTGGATTTTTAAGACTAAGAATTCCACCAAAAAATCATGACCCAGTTTATTCTAGTATTAAAAATACGGGATTAGTTCGTGAACTACATGTATATAATAATATTGTACCAGTAGGTGAAAATAAGAAAATATCAACCCAGCATCTAGGTACAGGAAAAACATTAGTAAAGTTAGCAGAATATATTTCATGGTTTTATGGTTTAGAAGGCGTATCTGTAATTACAGGAGAAGGAGTACGTGAATATTATCATAAACGGGGATATGAAAGTATTCAAAGTTATGCGGTAAAAAAATTCAAATATAAACTATGGAAATTTTGGTTAATTATTTATTTTATTCAGTTTTTGTCACTACCATTTAAATTTACTTTAAAATAAAACGATACAGGCAGGATTCGAACCTGCGCGTGCATAGCACACCGGCTTAGCAGGCCGGCTCCTTAACCACTCGGACACTGTATCCTATAAATATTATATACAATAATATTTATATATTTTTTAATAAATAATTAAACTATGTCACTTTCACTCCAATTTATATACCAATCATCTTGATAAATTTGTATATCATTATTTATAAATATATTATCAGGTTCTTCAAAAACAACAAGTATAGGATCATTATTTTTATATGATTCAGTAGGGAAACATGTATTAAAACATGAATATATATTTGAATACCATGATTTTATATCAAAAATTACAAAATCAACCATAAATTGAATTAAATATTATTTTAGCTATATATTTATATATGTTTAAAAAATCAATACTATTATCCTTATTTATTTCTGTTTTCTCATATGAATCTAAATATTTAAGAGGTTATTTACCACATTTAAGAACAAGTTCATGTAAATATACTTTTGAAGATAGTAATGAAGTATTACCAGAGTCAATAGATTGGAGAGATTATGATATGGTAACACCAATAAAAAATCAAGGACAATGTGGTAGTTGCTGGAGTTTTTCAGCAACAGGAGCAATTGAAGGAATCTATGCTAAAACTAATAAACTTACTAATTTCAGTGAACAACAACTAATTGATTGTTCAGTATTATATGGTAATTTGGGATGTAATGGTGGATTAATGGATAACGCATTTGAATATGCTACTGACCATTATATGTGTAGTGAAGAAAATGTACCATATGAAGCAAAAAAAGATAAAACATTAAATGAATGTTATAATTGTAATGCCTTAGTTGAATTAAAAGGATGTGTTGATGTACCTACAAATAATCAAACAGCATTAAAAATAGCTGTATCAAGACAACCTGTATCAGTAGCAATTGAAGCAGATACACTTTTATTCGATGATTATGAAGGAGGTATTATAAGTAGCACTAGTTGTGGTACAAATTTAGATCATGGTGTATTAATAATTGGTTATGGAAGTGAAAATGGAGAAGATTATTGGTTATTAAAAAATTCATGGGGTACATCATGGGGAGAAAAAGGATTTTTTAGAATTAAAAGAGATGATAATGAAGAAGGTCCAGGAATTTGTGGTATAGCTAGTACAGCAAGTTATCCAGTATTATAGATTAATTTAAATTAAAATTATTAATAAAATGATGATAAATTTTAATTCTAGGACCAAGTGGTATATCATAAAATTCTTTTAATTTTAATGCGGTTTCTTTATCAAAATATATAGTTGTTTCTCCATTATCCATACCATTAATATTAAATGATATTATATCATTATTAATATCTACAAATGTATATTCATAATTAACTTTATGATATAAATGTAAGAAATCATAAAAATCATTTATATTTTTAAATTTCATATTAATAATTACATATATCCAATTAAAACGTATTTTTAATTTAATTAAATTTTTAGTTAAATATTCAAAGAATATTTCATCACATAATTCTTTACTTTTTTTATTTTCTAATGAATATTTATTAATTTCAAATAATAAATCTTCATGTAAAAATGGAAAAATTTTTTCCATCTTTGTTTTTATTTTTTATGCACAAAAAATAAAAAATATAAAAAATATTCAATTTTTTTAATTAAAAAATAATTAATTAATTAAAAATTAATTAATTAATTAATATATTTAATGAATACTAAATTAGGTATTATTGGTGGTGGTCAATTAGGAAAAATGCTAATACAATATTGTAATAATATTGATTTAAAAACATATATATATGATGAAAATGAAGATAATCCATGTAAAAATATTTGTTATGAGCAACATATTGGTAAATTAAATGATTATGATGAATTAATTAAATTTGGAAAAAAATGTAATATAATTACATATGAAACTGAACATATTAATATTAATGCATTAAAAGAATTAGAAAAACAAAAAATTAAAGTATATCCTCCATCATATACATTAGAACTAATACAAAATAAATATACACAAAAATGTTTTTTTATTAATAATTCATTACCAACAGGTAATTTTAATTTTTTTAATAATTTACAAGAAGTATCATATAACATACTTAATAATAAAATTAAATTACCATGTGTATGGAAAAAAACTACATTAGGTTATGATGGTTATGGTGTAAAAATAATTAAAAAAATAAGTGATTTAGCTAATTTAGAAGATGGAGAATGTATCATAGAAGATTATATACAAATATATAAAGAAATATCAGTTATAGTAGCTAGAAATATAAGTGGAGAGTTTAAACATTATCCACCATTAGAAATGATATTTAATAAAGATTCAAATCAAATAGAATATGTATTAGGACCTGCTGAATTAAAAGAAAATATAATATATGATTTAATAAAAATATCAGAAAAAGTATCTACATATACAAAACATATTGGTATACTAGCTATAGAATATTTTATTACAATAGATGGAAAAATTTTAATAAATGAATTAGCACCAAGACCACATAATAGTGGTCATTTAACAATAGAAACATGTTGTCCAACATCACAATTTGAACAACATATAAGAGCAATATTAAATTTATCATTAGGTGAAACATATTTTACAGAAAAAGCAATAATGATAAATTTAGTAGGTGAAGAAAAACAACAAAACCATAATAGAGTTATATATGATAATATAGAATATGTATTTAATTCAAAAAATACATATTTACATATATATGGTAAAAAAACATCTAAAGTAAATAGAAAAATGGGACATATTACTATAGTAGGTAATGATAATTTAATGGAAAGAGCAATTAATTTAAAAAAGTTAGTTAAAATTAGTTAAAAAATTAACTATTTATAAAATTATGAACCTATGGTATAATAACAATTGTTTCACAAGAAGAATTAAAAATGAAATAAAGAATATTATATACCCAACTGAAATATATTTTACAGATAAAGAATTAATATTATTAGTATTACTAGATATAAACATAATAAAATTTAAAATTAAATCAAGTTATCCATTTACATGTCCATCATATATTACAATAAATGATATTCATATAAGAAAATATCATAAATATATTATTGATAATAAAAGATATATAAAAGATTTAAATAATGAATGTATTTGTTGTAATTCATTACTATGTAATAATAATTGGTGTGTTAATAATAATTTAAATAATTTAATAGATGAATGTAAACAAATAATGTTATATTTAAAAAAAATAATGGAATATAAGATGTTAGAAAAAGTAATAAAATATAAAACATATATAAGTATGCCATTTATGTTTGAATATATATAATATTAATCAATAAGTGGAATTTCACCATCTTGTTCTAGCATATTATATATTGTTTCTTCATAGTCATAATATTGATATAATTTCCATGGACCTGCTACAGTAGTCCATTTAAATTTATACTTAAGATCATCAACTTTTTTAGATCGTGTTTCAAAATAATCTACAATTGAACAAACATCATTTTTAATATTTTTACCAATATTAAAAACTAAAGAATTACGATACCTAGATAACCCTCTTAGATGAAAATTAGATAAACCATTTACCATTCTAATAATAAAAATCATAAGAAAGATTATTTTATTCATGTTATTAGGAAAAAAATATATACTAATACTATTTCAATTTTTATACTTACTGACATATTTTATTGGTATTTGTTAATGTACGTCCTACTTGGGCTAGTGAACAAGGAGTACAACATACTGTTACACAAGCATCTTCACAATCAGAACCAGGAATATTTTTACTTTTACGTAACGAAGAACGTAAGAAATTAATTAGACATAATAGAAATATATTTGATGAATAAATTAATATATTTCCAAGTGTTTTATCATATTTTAATGTAAAATAGCCTGATAATTTAAGTAAAAACATAGCACCAACAGATTTATGCATATTCATTTTATTATTTGTTAATATAGCATATAAATATCCAGCATAAATATTAGGACAACAAAAAGAACATAACATAGTAGGATACATATTATTAAAACAATCACAAATATTTCCATTCCATTTAGATTTATTTTCTATTGTCCATTCTAAATCCTCTACTTGAATATCAGTTATTGTTTCTTCACTATTAATAGGATTGCCAATAGCAACTTGCGTTAATCGTTCTTTTTCAGATTCTTTATTTTTTTCTTGTTCTGACATAATAATAATATAAGATATTATTTTTTATTTAATTCAATTTTAGAATTATCTATATGAGCTATATTTAGTATATCTTTTGCCATTAGTGGTTTAGATTTATTTTGATATTTTATCTGTTCTTTAATAATTTCAGATAATACATATGTTTGTTTTGGTTTACTTATAGAAAACATATTTTTTAAGACACATAATTAATTGAATTATATATCAATTTTATAAATAATTGAAATAAAAATAATTATTCATAAAATATTAATAATATGACAACTAACCCAGTAAATATTAATGATGAATTTTTCATAGAAATTAAAAAACATAAAAGTTTTAATGAATTATCAGAATTAAAACAAGAAGAATTTGAAAATTTATTTAAACAAACATTACATGATGCTAAATATGGAAAATGGTTAATTAATAAATCTGAAATAGTAATAGATGGAAATCCATTTGCTTCTGGTACTTTTTCAACAATACATGATTGTAAATGGCGCGGATTAGATATTGCTGTAAAGTGTCCTATATATAAAAATGTTTTAAATATTGTAGATTTATTAAAAGAAATTCAAATATGGAATACATTACGTCATCCTAATTTAGTACAATTTATGGGATTTACATTTAGTAATGATAATTTATATATTTTAATGGAAAAAGTATATGGAAATAATTTAAAACATTATTTAAATAATAGAACAACTTCAAATAATATTTGTAAAAATAAAGAAATAATAACACAATTAATTAATGTATTTAAATTTCTACATAATTGTAGTCCTCCTGTTATTTATCGGGATTTAAAACCAGAAAATATTTTAATTGATAAAAATAATAATATTAAACTAACAGATTTTGGACTATCAAAATATTTTACTAATGATGATAATGAAAGTTATAAAATGACTGGTATGACAGGTACATTAAGATATATGGCTCCAGAAGTATATCTAGAAAAAAATTATGATTTAAAAGTAGATATTTATAGTCTTGGATTAATTATGTATTATATATTTACAAATGAACAACCATTTTCAAGTTATAATAGTAATTCTATGGATAATTATATGAAAATGGAAGATGTTATATTTTCAACAATTAAAATTAAAAATATACATTTACGAACAATCATAAATAAATGTATTGACAAGGACCCAAATAACAGATATAATATTGATGAACTATATATTGATTGGATAAATTTTATATCTAACCTCCCTAAAGAACGTTGTATCATTTCTTAACCAATCTTCCTTTGATTTAAAATATATTCCATTATGCATTGTACAATCTAATTCATAATTTTTTTCTAATTTACTTTCTTTGTTTTTATCATTTTTTTTACTAAACAGGAATTTACACATAATTTTATTAATAATTTATATTTAAATAGAAAAAGTGTCACCACATCCACATTTACTTTTCGCATTTGGATTTTCAAATTCTATTCTTGCCCCCATTATATCATTTTTCCAATATACATTTGTTCCTAATAAATATAATAAACTTTTACCACATATTATTATTTTTAAATCATCTATCATTATTATTTCATCACGTTTTGATGGTTCATCTGATGTAGGTTCAATATAGTATTTATATCCATTACATCCACCTCCTTTTATTCCAATTAATAAAGCATTATGATCTTTATTAATTAAGGTTTTAAAATGTTTTATAGTAGTAGCACAAAATGTCATAATTTTTTTCATTTACATTATATAGATAATTAAATCCACCAAGCTTTATTATTTGTTCTAAAATCAATTTCTTCATTCCACTTAGATAAAGATACTTGATTATTTTCAATAGATACTTTCTCTAATTGTAATGGTAAAGGAGCAGGACCTCTAATAACTTTTCCATTAGTATCATATTGCGAACCATGACAAGGACACATAAATTTATTTTCAGCATAATTCCACGGTACAACACACCCAAGATGCGTACAAATTGCGTTTAATCCAAAATTTTTAATTTTATTATTTTCAATAATTAAATATGTAGGATCACCATTTAAACCTTGAACTAGATTTCTTGTATTATCTCCGTAATTAGAAATAAATTCATCATTATTAATAATAGCACCATATTTATCTAAAGCAAATTGAGAATTACTACCTTGTTTACTAGTAGGAATAAAGAATAATATAAATGGAACACCTAACCCTGTAAGTGTAGGATATACACCACCCCATAATAAAATATTATTCATTATTAATCGTTTTTTCATATCAGGAACATAATTATTATTAATTTGTGATTTACTAACTATATTTTTAGGAGTAGAATTAAATGAATAAATTAATGTTAGCATAGAAAAAAAATAAATTTTTTTAAACATTAGTTATATAAAATATATTAATTTTATATAATATATTCAATTTTTATTATATTTTTTTTATTTTATTATTAGTTTCTTGTATATAATTATAAATAATATTTACTTTCTTATTATTTACATATATTTTACTTTTATTTAGTAAACACTTTTTTAAAAAATTGATAATAAACATTATTTAATAACTAATATTATCATTATGCAATTAATTTTAATATTATTTTTATTTTATAGTTCTAGTTTTAAAAAAAAATTTAATAGAACTATTTTAAATGAAGATTTTGGATTATTTGATGATTTCAAACAATGGAATAATGTAAAAGAAATTTTATCTGAAGTAAATTTACGGAATAACTTACAAAAAAATGGGTTACGTTATCGCATGACGAAAACAGATAATGAATTAGTAAAAGAAGGTCTTGTTCCTCTAGTTCCATTATTTAAATTTGGTGCTTTTGAATTATATCCACCATGTGCTTTAAGTGAAGATGAAAGGGGTGGATGGAATTCAACCTCAAATAATGAAGTGCGCAAATTAGAAAAAATTAAAGCAAAAAAAAAAGTAAAACAAATAAAAAAAAAATTTGAGCCATTACAAAAACTATGGTTATATAAATATGGATATCCTAGATATGTAGGTGACTGGTTTTATTCTGATCAATTATCTAGTGATTCTAAAGAAAGTGGTGGCGGTTTTAATATGAAGAAGGGTGGATATTATCCGAATGGTATTTATAAGAAATCAGATTAATTATAATATTTTATATATATAAAATGGTTAAGCATCCTAATATTGAATGTAAAACAAAAGTAGTTCAAAATAAAAGAAAATTAGTATATATTAATAAACGTACAAAAAAACAGTTTCCTATTGTTGTTGGTAAACGTGGAGGATTATCAATTAAAACACCAAATTCAAAATCACGCAGATATGTAAAAAAAACTTGTAAAGAAGCAGTTTGCCGCAGAAGTTTTTGGGAACAAGTAAAAAATTTAAAAAATCGTAAAACACACAAAAAACATTAAATATTTAATTCATTTAGTAATTTTATAATAATATCTCCATGACATTTATTTGGTTTACACCAACATCCTAATCTTTTACCTTTTAAAGTTAAAAAGTTAACTCTAAAAGTTTCATCTTCTAATTTTTCTCTCAAATAAATTTCATATTTTTCTAGTATATCATCTAGTGTTCCATCTTTTCCAACTTTATATGGATTCGCATATTCACTATTTTTTTCAGGAAATCGGCGTTTATTAATTAAAATACAGCCTCTTCTACCAATATATACATTTTCATCATCATCCATCCAATCTTTTAAGGTTGGCTTTACTTTTTCACAAATCCAACCATCATCAGCATTTCTGATATATTTAACACGTACATTTACTATACGTGTAGTCATTTTAATAAAAAATTATAAAACTATAAATAATAATCAATTTTTTTACAAAAATTGAAGTTTATTCGTATTATTATTTCTATAAAAAAGTAATATGGTTAATCTAAATCAAGATGATTTATTAATAAATTCATCACATGATTTATTAATAAACGCAGCATTAAATAATAACATTAGTGAACTTAAACACTTATTAAATAGTGGTATAAATATTAATGAGGTAGATGATGATTGGGGGATAGTACACTGGTTAACTACACTTACATATCCATTAGACATAAATGAAGAAATAATAAATAATATAAAAGTTCCTAAAAAAATATTAAATGCTACACAACTATTAATAGATTATGGTGCAGATGTGAATATATTAGGTTCATTAAATGAAACACCATTACATCAATCAGCAAATATTGGAATATTAGATATGTGTTTATTATTATTAAAAAATGGAGCATTAGTAAATGCTAAAGATAATACGGGATTAACACCATTACATCTTTCTATATTATCTGGTAATTCTATTATTACAAGACTATTAATATCGTATGGTGGTAATCTAGATGAAGTAATGGATAATAGTTTTGTATTAGATAAATGTATGAGAGAACATAAAGATCTTTATTATAAGTTATTTATGATTTATACTGGAAAATCGTCATATAATAATTGGTTAAAAAATAAGAAAGCAAAATATGTAAAGAAATTAGAATATGTATTTAAACACCTTAATGTTGATATTATCAATATTATTATAGATTATAATATTGATAATTCAAAGAAAAAATGGTTAGATGATGTATGGTTAGTATCAATAAATGATGTATTTAAATTTATGTCTAGACAGTATGAATTATTTAATAGAAATATTACTGATAATTTATTGATTTTAGACTCTTTGAGCTAGTTCATTACGTAGTTCAATTCGTGCTTTTGCACGTTCAACACCCCATTTAAATCTTTTTTCAGATTCTTCTTTACTAGGAGTACAAAAACAGAAATAAACAATACATAATATAATAAGAGCGATTAAAGCAAAAACACTTTCAGACATTTTATCATTATTTTTATCTTCTACAATTAGTGTAGAATTAGTATAATTCATTTTATTTATTTACTTACTTATTATTGTAAAAAAATAAATAAAATAATCAATTTTTTTATTAAATTTTATATATTTAATAGAAGATTTTATTTTCTTAATGAAGAGAAGAATCATGTGCTTCATCGATTGTAAATAGTTTTTTATTTACATGTTCACATGAGTTATTTTCTTTTTCATATAAATTAGTAGCATATTCAGCATATTGTTTTGCTTGTTCAATATCAGCACATAGTCCTACTCTATTACCACCTTCTTTTAGTGCCATATCATCATCACAATATCTACGTAATTCAGATAGTTTTTTACTATAAACATAATCATATACCTTACCCCCACATTCATGTAAGGAGTTTCCAGAAATATCAGGAAGTTCATAAATTTCTTTAACAGTCATTCCGCCCATAAAAAGTTGTTCATTTGTACAACCAACTTCTCTAAGTTCATTGGCTGTAAATTTACCCATAATTAATTCTAATATGGTATATCCAGCTGATTTTATTTCAGAACATGTGAAATGTATATTTTTTAAATCAGCAACACTTACACCACATGATCTCATATTTGTTGTACTATAACCAGCTGCTTTAATAACAGTTAATGGATAATTATTTATGAATGTACTTAGTAATTGTCCTGATTGTTTTAAACTAATAACTTCAGCAACAAGATTAGCATATTTTTTCTCATTATTTTCATCTAATAGCATAATAGCCATACCAGCATAATTATGTAGATCAATTAATGTATCACGTAATCCTTCGTTATCAACTAGTTGAACACCAGAATTAGAAATATTAGTAAATCTAGAGAGTTTATCTCCAATTCTTACTAAAACACCTACAGTACCATAAACAGCAAAGGCATCACCATAATCTTTATTTTTTTTTTCAAATAAATCTAATGCTTCTTGCTGAACATAGTGTAACTGTGAAACTCTGTTAACTGACATATTATTATATTAGTATAATAATAAAGTTTTATATTAATTTCAATTTTATAAAAAATTAGTGTCTAAAACATCCACCACATTTTCTAGTTTTAGAAAAAGGAACAATCATTCTCATAGATTTTTTAGTATTAATTTTATTAGTATAATTTAAAACAAAAGATTTATTAGCTAATGACTTAGTTGTAACTTTATTGCTTCTATGTATAAACCTTCTTTTTCTTATTACATTTTTATTAGTTTTATTAAAGTAAATGTTATTAAAATACGTTTTATTTTTAGGTATACTAGTATTTCTAACAGATGTATAAAGTAATTTCATTTATATTATACTTATATAAAATAAATTATATTCCATGAATACTTTGATCAACAGTTCTTGTAATTGTTAAAACAAAATTCCAATCTGCACCAAATAGATTAATAACTCTTCCTAAATCATCTAATAATTCTATTTTTAGTTTACGAATATCAGTTGGTCCTGTATATTGTCGAACATTTACTGGTGTATCATTATATTTATTATAAATAAATGTATTATTTATATCTTTTGTTTTTATAAACGGTATTCGAGCTAAAATTCTTTTATTTAAAAATGAACTATTAAAACCAACTTTTATATTATCTAAGCCAGTACTTTGAAAATCTTCAACAGCAACTAAAAAAGATTTTGTTGGTGTAAAATTTGCTGGAACTTCATTTTTTACATAATTAGATAATTGCTCTGGATTAGAATATATCGGTGTATATAGATAAGTACCCGATATATCAGGATTGTCATTAGATGGTATTTCAACTGATTCAGGAATTACTGTTATTAAGTTATAATCATATGATCTAAAACCTAATATCCAACCTAATGTATATGTAAAATTGGGATCACTAGTAATATTAGAAAAAGATAATAATACATTATTATCATATCCCGTTATATCTGTTAGATCTACTAAATAATTTATATTTATAAAATAAATAAACATATCTTTATAAGTTGCATATATAGCACATTCAGACGGTGTATTATATGAAATATCCCATAAAGAACCTCCTTTCAAAACTTTTTTAGTTCCTAAAACACTTGTTTCTCCTAATGTTTGATATTTTTCTTTAATAACTAAATTTATAACATCTACAATTTCTTGATTTGTGGTATAATTTCCATCTGGTATTGTAAATGTTAAATCGCCTATACTAAATATATTATTACCATAATAACTAGATATTGTAAAATATACGTCTACCGGTACTTCTAAACTAGATATTTTCATACTTGTTACACCAACTAATGCTTCAGGTAATACATAAGTAAATGATGTAGATGTTTCTCCACCACAACCAATCTTTTGATTATTATAATTAGGCATTTTTTGATTAGTTCTATAACTAGAACTCAATACAATAGCTTCTTGTATCTCCATACCCTCTTTCCACTTTTTTTTATGATCCCAATTTGTACCCATTTGTTTTATATATGTATGTTATAAAACATTTTTATTATTAATTATATATAAATTATGCCAAAAACATGGCAAATAAACAATTTATTTTATAAAATTTCACTAAATTTATCTAGTGAAAATAATAAATTTAATTTAATATCTTCAAATAACTCAATTAGTTATATTGATATATCTGATAATATTCCATACTTATTTAACTACTATTTAACACCAGATAATTCAATTTCATATACTACACATAGTTTATATAATATATCACATAATAATTTAGATTTTTTAGTAGAAAATAATTTAAATAATGATGTTTTAATATCTGTTAATAATATTTCATTATCCCTTTCAACATTATATTTAAAACATAATAATAATAATTCTACTATATTATATCCAATATTTGAAAATGTATTAATTAACAATATTTCTATTAACAATAACTTTATATTTATTCATAGTAATAATTCTATTAATTATTTTAATATAGATAATTCATTAAATATTTATTCTTTATCTACATCTAATATCACAATTGATATATACAGTAAAATTAAAATTTTTAATAATATTTTATTAATTGGATCACCTAATAGTAATTCTATTATTATTTACAAAAATAATGGTAATAATTTTATACAAGATAAAATAATAACTCCAAATAATCCTAATACAAATTATTTTGGTTGGTCTATTGATATAAATAACAACTATATTGCTGCTTCAAGTTACTATATTGAAAACACAAATTATCAACAACAAACATTAGAAATATATGATTTATCATATAATTTAATAAAATCAAGCTCAGAAAATTTATTGTCACAAATTTTTATTAATAATAATGGATTTTATATCCATA
>Ga0160422_10001960_pt1 | contig 12867 bp, 12 predicted proteins | sample Fk160mmetaG_FD_108192 | JGI IMG/M metagenome (GOLD analysis project Ga0160422, IMG submission 108192) | Marine microbial communities from the Central Pacific Ocean - Fk160115 60m metaG | ecosystem: Environmental > Aquatic > Marine > Oceanic > Photic zone | place: The Central Pacific Ocean...
AAATTTCTTTAGAGTTAATGCCGCAATTTTCTAATACATTCGGATCTACCATCCCACACCCCAAAATTTCTAACCATCCTGTACCTTTTGTGATTTTATAATCAGATTCACTGCTAATCCCCCAGTATATGTCTAGTTCAGCGGAGGGCTCCGTAAAAGGAAAATATGAAGGCCTGAGTCTAATTTTTGTTTTATCTCCAAACATTTCTTTAGAAAAGTATAGTAGTATTTGTTTTAGGTCTGCAAAACTTACGCTTTTATCAACATACAAGCCCTCAACTTGATGAAAAATACAATGTGCTCTTGCGGACACAGCCTCGTTTCTGTAGACCCTTCCAGGAGAGAGGGTCTTAATTGGAGGCTCATTGTTTTGCATGTACCTCACTTGTACAGAAGAGGTGTGTGTTCGTAAAAGAATATCGGGATTTGTTTGAATAAAAAACGTGTCTTGCATATCTCTAGCGGGATGTTCTTCAGGCAAATTAAGTGCAGAAAAATTATGCCAATCGTCTTCAATTTCAGGCCCTTCACTCACAGTAAAACCAACCCGATTAAAAATGTTAATAATTTGCTTTCTTACAAGCGATATTGGGTGTCGAGACCCTAAATTGTCTAAAACAGAAGGCTTTGTTAGGTCCGTTTCATTATCTAACTCTTCATCCCCAAAAGAATCCTTGTAGTGTTCAATTTTTTGTTGAACTAATTTTTTTAAATTATTTATAGACAATCCGAATTCTTTTTTTTGTTCATTAGGAACCTTCTTAAAAGAGGTAAAAAGACCATTTAACAAACCGTTCTTTCCTAAGTACTTAATTCTAAAATTGTTTAATTCCTCCTTAGATTTAGGGGTGAATTTGTTTACTTTTAATACGAGTTCATGAGTTTTTTTTAACATCTTAAATATTTACTTATATTTGCTTTGTGATTAAAGTACAAAGAAAACAATAATTTTTATATATAAAATGAAAACCCCCCTTTATAAAATATTATCAATTACTATATTGTTGTTTTTTACTACATTAATATTTAGTTCGTGTGAGAAAGAAAAAGACACTATAGGCATAATAAAGGTAGTGAATTCATCAGGTCAATCTATGAGTGGGGTCACTGTTGTTTTAAACCAACAAAATACTATTCCAGGCACAAACCCTATAGACAATCTTAGAAAAACAGGATTAACAGACGCTACAGGAAAAGCTTCTTTTACCTACAAACACGAAGCTATATTAAATGTAAGTGTAAATAAAAATCTTGGAAACGACACTTATTCTGGTGGTGGAGTTATTCGCTTGCTTAGAGGAAAAACAGAACAGATTACAATTGAGGCTGTAAAACAATAGTTATTCGAAATACTTTAAAATAGCTCGCTTCATTAAGTTTTTTTGAGATCTCGCCCCTAAACGCTCTAACTTTTTTACCTCTTCATAATGCGGCCATCCATCCTCATCCACAGACTTAAATCGATAATAACCAAAAGGAATTAACAGTTTACATGTAGCTATATGCAATAAGTATATCTTTTCCTCTTTATCAAAACTCCGGATCCCCTGCCCAAGTTCTTGGACACCAATTAAAAAAAGTATAGATTTTAGAGTAAGTTCATCATCAAGACTTTTTTCTAAACTCAACACAAGTTCTCCCCACTTTTTTTCTATGTCTTCCATAACGCAAAAGTATTAAAATAGTATCTTTACACGGTGAATTATATTGATTTAATTATTGTTGTTTTGGCTATATTGTTTGCATATAAGGGAGCTAAAAGAGGATTTGTTCAAGGCATTGCATCTTTACTATCTTTAATTGCAGGAATTTATTGTGCAATAAATTTTTCCGTTGTGTTAGAAGATAAATTTTCTAAACACATGGATGGCTATATTGAATTTATTTCTATAATTTCATTTATTTCAGTTTTTTTAATAGTCTTTCTTTTTTTTAAGTTATCCGGATTTGTTGTTAAAAAACTCGTCAAATTCCTATACATGGGATTCTTTGATAAGGCCTTTGGGATGATTTTTGGAGTTTCTAAAATAGCGCTAATTCTTTCAATATTATTATTTGAGGAACAACACCTTTCAGAAACCTTTGGCAGTATTATACCTAATCAACAGAAAACAGAGTCTGTACTATACTCTCCGGTTTGCAATATAGTTCTAATAATTGCTCCAACAGTTAAAGAGAACAACATTGTTCCTAGAAACATAAAACAAAAAATAAAAAACAAAATACAAGAAAAAAAGGATTTTATTCTAGAATAGCTACTATTCCCGGCAGTTCTTTGCCTTCTAGATACTCAAGCATCGCGCCTCCCCCAGTGGAAATATAACTAACTTTATTACTAAGATTAAATTTTTTAACTGCAGCGACAGAATCTCCCCCACCGACTAGACTAAAAGCCCCGTTAGATGTTGATCGGCACACCGCCTCACATATCGTTTTCGTTCCTTTTTCAAAATTACTCATTTCAAATACTCCCATTGGCCCATTCCAAAGTATTGTTTTTGAACTCTCAATTGCTTTTGAAAACATGAGGATGCTTTTATTTCCAATATCTAGCCCCATATAGTTGGAATCTATATTCAAGATATCCGAGCTGTTTATATTAGCGTCATTGCTAAAATTATCAGCATTTAAAGAGTCTGTAGGTAGCAGAAGTTTAACTCCCGACTCTTCAGCTTTCTTCATTATAATCTTAGCTACTTTTAATTTGTCTTTTTCTACCACTGATTTACCAGTGCTACCTCCCATCGCATTTATAAAAGTATAAGCCATTCCCCCTCCAATAATTAAGTTGTCTACTTTATCTACTAGAGATAACATTACATCAATTTTTCCTGTAATTTTAGAACCTCCTATAATGGCAGTAAACGGTCTTTTGGGAGAGTTTAATGCTTTTTGCAGGTTGTCAATCTCGCTTTTTAGCAATAATCCAAGGTATTTGTCACGGGGAAAAAAAGAAGAGACGACCGATGTAGAGGAATGTTTCCTATGAGCCGCTCCAAAAGCGTCATTAACATACACATCAGCTAATTTAGAGAGTTTTTTTGAGAACTCCCAGTCACCAAGCTTTTCCTCCTTATAAAAACGTAGATTTTCTAAGATTAAAACCTCCCCATTTTTTAAATTGCTCACATATCTTTCAGCTGAAGGTCCAATACAATCATTCGAAAAATGGATTTGAACACCTAAGAATTTTTGCAATAGAGAAACAATTGGTTTTAAAGAAAACCTTTCATCTTTACAACTTGGCCTTCCTAAATGTGACATCAAAATTACCCGCGCCTTATCATTTAATAACTTCTTAATAGTTGGAAGAGACGCTTTAATTCTACTATCATCAACAATATTTTGTTTTTTGTCTAGTGGAACATTAAAATCAACTCGCACAAGAACCTTTTTTCCTCTAAATTTTTTATCTAGTATACTTTTCATTTGGTAAAAATAAATAAAAAAATCAATCAAATGATTGGTCAAATTCAGTAAATTTGACATAAAAGATATCTATGCAGTTTTCGGAAATTTTAGGTAATAGGAAGCTAAAAAAACAATTAGTTAATTCGGTTCAACATAGCCGAATAGCACATGCTCAAATGTTTTTTGGAGAAAAAAGTAGTCCTAAACTTTTATTAGCCTTGTCCTACGCAAAATACATTAATTGTAAAAACAAATCTTTAGATGACTCATGTGGACATTGTCTCTCATGCACCAAATATCAAAATTTAACTCACCCCGATCTTCACCTTGTTTTCCCAGTTTTATCAATAAAAAATAATAAAAGACCAACCTCTGATGATTTTGTTGCCGAGTGGAGGGGGGAGGTTTTGAAAAATCCGTACATAGATTTAAGTGTTTGGTTTGACATTTTTTCTGATGAAAATAAAACTGGAAAGATAGGATATATATATACCCAAGAAATCGAGTCTCTAAATAAAAAACTATTGCTAAAACACTATGAGTCTGAATTTAGGGTCGTTCTTATTTGGCTTCCTGAAAACATGCAAGTAAATACCTCAAATAAATTGTTAAAGCTATTAGAAGAGCCCCCACAAAAAACAATTTTTTTGTTGGTTTCAGAAAATACAAATTTAATTTTAAAAACAATTGTTTCCAGGCTACAAATAATCAAAACTCCAAACTATAATTCAATTGAAATAGAGGATATTTTGAAAGATAAATTTTCATCAAGAAATGGTGAGGAGATTAAAAAAGTTATCTCTCTTACAGGTGGAAATTTATCTTTATCAATTCAGATGTTACAAAACAATAGTTTTGAAAATAAAAATTTTGAAGAATATCAAAGCTGGATGAGATTATGTTACTCGAGTAATATCTTAGAAATAACAAAGTGGGTTAATAATAGAGCTGCAAAGGGCAGAAGGAATCATTCAATATTTTTACTTTATTCTTTAAAAATGATTAGGAACTGTTTGGTTTTTCAATTTTTTGATAAAAACAAACTATTTATTACTAAAAATGAAAAGATGTTTTTAACAAATTTTCACCCTTTCGTGCATGAAAATAATATTATACAAATTACACAATTATTAGAAGAGAGTGTTAAAAATATTGAAAGAAATGCAAACCCAAAAATCATTTTTTATGAACTATCACTACAATTTATGAAACTCTTGAAAGTAAATCGTAAATTTGTAGAAACAAATTAAGTAATATGGGTTGTGGAACAGGTACGGGCTGTGATGGTTGTTCAGTTTCTGAAAAAAGAGGATGTGGAACAAGTTCTGTTTTTAATTGGCTGGCAAAAGTTGACGACGATATAAGCAATACGTCTAAAGATTTAGTGGAGGTTCAGTTTAAAATGAATAGAAAGGGGTATTTTAAAAATACAAAAAACATTTCAATTTCTGAAGGTGACTGGGTTTCTGTTGAGAGTATTTCGGGGCGCGATATTGGCAGAGTTACTTTGGTAGGAGAAATAGTAAAATATCAGTTAAAGAGAAAAAAAATCGACACCATTAAAGAGCCCTTAAGACAAATTTATAGGCTCGCAAAAGAATCAGACCTTAAAAAGTTTGAATCGTCGATAGAACTTGAGGATCCAACACTCAAAAAAGCAAAACTTATTATAAAAAATCACCGACTTGAAATGAAATTAGTTGATGTAGAGTTTCAAGGAGACAGGTCCAAAGCTATATTTTATTACACAGCTGAGAAAAGGGTTGATTTTAGAGAATTAATAAAAGAATACTCTAAAACTTTTGGAATTAGAATAGAAATGAAACAAATTGGAGTTAGACAAGAAGCGGCTATGGTTGGAGGAATTGGTAGTTGCGGAAGAGAGCTTTGTTGCTCAACTTGGTTAACAGAATTTCCCCCCGTGTCTACGTCTTCAGCGCGATATCAACAACTGTCAATAAATCCACAAAAAATTTCTGGACAATGTGGAAAACTAAAATGTTGTTTAAATTTTGAGCTTGACTCATATTTGGAATCTTTAAAATATTTTCCCAAAGCTAAACAGGTGTTAAAAACAGAAAGGGGTGAAGCTAAACAAATAAAGATAGATGTTTTTAAAAAAAAATTGTGGTATGTTTATAAGGGAGAATCATTTGGAATGTTTGAAATTTCATTAAAGCATGCTTTACAAATAATCAAAGATAATAAAAAAGGAAGGAGGCCCAAGTCGCTTGAGGATTTTGTAGATAATAAGGATGGCGGTGGTTTTAAAAATGCTGTTGGACAAGGAAATATTAATAGATTTGATTCTAAAAAAAATATTAATAGAAATAAAAAAAAGACAAAAGGCAAAAACAAAATTTAATGAAACAAAATATATACTTATTCATTTTTTTTGTATTATTTTCTTGCTCTAAAGAAGCGGTAAAATATCATGATTTTAAACAAAACACATGGAAATCGGAGAAAAGGGTAAGCTTTGAGTTTGATTTTGAAGAAAACTCTGAACCACATGAACTAGAGTTAGCAGTAAGACACCAAACTTCGTATCCATATCAAAACTTGATATTATTCGCTCATCATTATTTTGAAAATAAAAAATTATCAACCGACACATTTAATATTGAATTGGCCACCAATAGTGGAAAGTGGTATGGTATAGGAAAAAGCGATATTAGAGAGTTTATTGCTAAGAACCATACCTCATCAAAACTCTTCGCAAAAGGATTGCATGTCGTTGAATTAGAACTAGCGATGAGGGAGTCCAATAATTTAGAAATTAAAGAACTTGAAGGCATAAGCGGAATATCGCTATATTTGTCAAAAAGAAATGAATAAAAGAAAAAAAATATTAATCTGGTTTATTTGTTTGAGTCCTTTTTGGGCCTTCCTACTGTTAATGTATTTTGTTAAGATTAACACAGTCTCAGAAAAAACATCAGATAGAAAAAAAAGAACATCAGGAGTAGTTTATTTTTCTGACATCGAAAACCCTCAAAATAATTTGTCCACTAAAGTCTATTCAGCGGACGGAAAAGTGTTGGGAGAGTTTTATAAAGAAAACAGATCAAGCGCTAATTACTCTGAACTTTCTCCAGTATTAATCGACGCGTTGATTTGTACAGAGGATATCAGGTTTAGATCTCATTCTGGAATAGATGTTCGTTCATTATTTAGAGCTGTTTTAGGTGTTTTAACTGGAAGAAGTAATTCTGGGGGAGCAAGTACGCTTTCTCAGCAACTGTCCAAAATGTTATTTACAGGAAGGACCTCCTCAGGTTTTGGAAGGATAAAACAAAAACTTAAAGAATGGGTTGTCGCCTTAGAGTTGGAGAAAAGATATTCCAAAAATGAAATTATAACAATGTACTTAAATCGCTTTGATTGGATCAATCAAGCTGTTGGAATAACCTCTGCTTCAAAAGTTTATTTTAATACACAGCCCAATAATTTAAATGTAAATCAATCTGCAATGTTGGTAGGAATGCTGAAAAACCCCTCTTTGTATAACCCTAAAAGAAACCCCGAGGGAACATTAAACAGGAGAAATGTTGTATTGTCTCAAATGATGAAATACAAAAAAATCACAGCCAAAGAATTTGACTCATTAAAAACACTTCCTTTAAATTTGGATTTTCAAATAGTTGATCATAATGAGGGTCTAGCTCCCTACTTTAGAGAGCAAATACGCCCAATACTTACGGAGTGGTGTTCTAAAAACAGAAAACCAAACGGAGATTTCTATAATTTATACACAGACGGTTTGGTTGTTCATACAACCATAGACTCTAAAATTCAAAAACACGCAGAGGATGCGGTAAAGAAAAAAATGGCCGAACTTCAGGAAAAATTTTACAAACACTGGGAGGGATATTCAAACGCCCCTTATCCTAAAAATTTTAGCAAAAAGGATATAGACAGAATAATTAATGATGGCATTAAACGCTCTGATAGATATAAGAAACTAATAAATAAAGGAAAGTCAAACGAACAGATAAACAAAATTTTTAACACGAAGGTTAATACTACCCTATTCTCATGGGATGGGGAGATTGACACACTTATTTCTCCAAGAGATTCTGTAATTTATAATAAGTTTTTTATACACACAGGAGTAATGAGTATGAACCCAACAGATGGCCACGTAAAGGCTTATGTTGGAGGAATAAATCATACGTTTTTTAAATACGACCATGTAATCCAGGGAAAGAGACAGGTTGGCTCCACATTTAAACCTTTTTTATATTCTTTAGCTATACAGGAAGGAATGGACCCTTGTGAAAAAATCTTAAATTCCCCAGTAGTTTTTGACAAGAATCGTTGGGGACTGAGAAAAGATTGGATACCTTATAACTCATCTACAGAGTTTGATGGATTGTCACTTTCTTTAAAGTTTGGTTTAGCAAATTCAATTAATATAATTACAGCTTTTATTATGCATAGATATGGTCCAGGACCTGTAATCGATATGGCAAGAAAAATGGGTGTAACCACAGATCTCCCTAGGATTCCTTCAATTTGTTTAGGAACAATTGATATGTCAGTTAAAGAAATTACTGGGGCGTATTCTACATTTGTAAATAAAGGTGTTTATATCGAACCCATTTTTATATCAAAAATTACAGATAAAAACGGAGTAATCATCGAGGAGTTTTATCCAAAAACAAACGAAGCTTTAAGTGAAAAAACAGCAGCAATAATGGTGAAGCTATTACAAGGAGCTGTTGACGGGGTTTTCGATAAAGAATATCAAGAAAGAGTTATTGAACAAAATAAAAAGAATACCTCAGGAGTCAGGGGCACGGCTCGAAATTTACGATATTCATACGGCATTAAGGCCCAAATGGGGGGAAAGACGGGCACTACTCAAAATTTTTCTGATGGTTGGTTTGTTGGAATCACTCCAAACCTTGTTACTTCTGTATGGACGGGATGTGAAGATAGGTCAGCTCATTTTAGAGGAGCGGATGGTTATGGAGGTAATACAGCCCTAACTGTGTTTGGACAGTTTATGAAAAACATCTATGAGGACGAAAACATTAATGATATATTGGAAAGCGATATGTTTAGATATTCAAACGTTAAAATTAAAAACTACGTAAATACCAAGCTTAATTGCAAGCAATTGGACTTGATAAACCCTGAGCAAAATATAGACTATGAAGAATTTTAGAGATGATAAATAAATTAGTAAGCAATGTTGAACAGGCATTACTCGGAACTTCAAACAATATGACTTTTATGTTTGGGGGCTTTGGTTTATCTGGGATTCCTGAAAACATTATTAAAGCCCTTTCCAAGAAAGATATTTTTGGACTAACATGTATATCTAATAATGCGGGAATTGACAATTTTGGTTTAGGACTTCTGCTCCAACGAAAACAAATAAAAAGAATGATATCTTCTTATGTAGGAGAAAATGAAGAGTTTGAAAGGCAGATGATTTCAGGAGAACTAGAAGTTGATTTAATACCCCAAGGAACCCTAGCGGAAAGATGCAGAGCAGGCGGCGCCGGCATACCCGCTTTTTTTACTCCCGCTGGATTTGGTACAGAGGTACAGGAAGGAAAAGAGGTGAGGCTGTTTAACGGTAAGCCGCATATTTTAGAGACCGCACTTATAGCTGATTTTGCATTTGTTAAGGCTTGGAGAGGAGACTCGGCAGGCAACCTTATTTATAAGGGGACTGCAAGAAATTTTAATCCACTTATGGCGATGGCTGGAAAAATTACAGTAGCAGAAGTGGAAGAGTTAGTTCCTGTTGGAAGGTTAGATCCAAACCAAATACATACACCAGGGATATTCGTGCAGAGAATTTTTGAAGGAGAGCGTTATGAAAAGAGAATTGAACAAAGAACAGTAAGAAAAAAAGAATAATGTCGTTAGATAAAAATCAAATAGCTCAGAGAATTGCGCAAGAGTTAGAACAAAATATGTACGTTAATTTAGGAATTGGGATACCAACTTTAGTGGCTAACTATATTCCAAAAGATATTAATATTGAGTTTCAATCTGAAAACGGTGTATTGGGCATGGGTCCATTTCCATATGAGGGAGAGGAGGATCCAGATCTGATTAACGCAGGAAAACAAACAATAACTACATTACCAGGGGCTGTCTTATTTGATTCAGCAACTTCTTTTGCAATGATTCGTGGTCAACACGTACAACTTACTGTGTTAGGAGCGATGGAAGTATCAGAAAATGGAGATATTGCAAATTGGAAAATACCGGATAAAATGGTTAAAGGAATGGGGGGGGCGATGGATTTAGTTGCATCCGCAGAAAATATAATTGTAGCTATGATGCATACCAATAGATCGGGTGAGAGTAAAATTCTAAAAAAATGCAACTTGCCTATTACAGGAGTAAAATGTGTAAAGAAAGTTGTGACAAATTTGGCTGTTTTAGAGGTTACAGAAAGCGGTTTTAAGTTATTAGAAAGAGCCCCAGGAGTTAGCGTGGATCAAATAAAAAACGCTACAGAAGCAGAATTAATTGTTAATGGAGAGGTTCCAGAGATGGAGTTTTAGTTTAATTCATCAGTTAATAAAGAAATCTGTTTTTTTGCAGGTTTTTTTTCATATAGTATTGAGTAGACAGATTGAGTAATAGGCATTTTTAGTTTTAGTTTTTCGTTAATTTCAACAATACATTTTACAGCGTAATACCCTTCCGCAATCATTTTTAGTTTTAATTGAGCAGATTGAACACTATACCCTCTGCCAATCATTTCACCAAAAGTTCTATTTCTACTAAACTGAGAGTATGCAGTTACTAGTAAATCCCCTAAATAAGCTGACTCATTTATGTCTCTTTTTATTGGATAAACTCCATCAACAAAACGTTTTATTTCTCTAATTGCATTAGAAACTAAAACAGCTTGAAAGTTATCACCATAACCTAAGCCATGACATATTCCCGACGCGAGAGCAACCACATTTTTTAATACAGCAGAGTATTCTGTCCCACTGGTGTCATCTGATACATTTGTTTTAATATATCTACCCTCAATAGCGCTGGCAAAAAGTTTAGCTTTTGTTAAATCGCTACACGCAATAGTTAAATAAGACAATCTCTCGAGGGCAACTTCTTCTGCGTGACAGGGACCAGATAGAACACCAATATTTTCATATGGGACCGAGTAATGCTTATGGACAAAATCTCCAACTATAGTGTTATTCTCTGGAACAATACCTTTGATTGCAGAAAAAACAACTTTATTTTCTAAGTTAACAGTCAAATTTTTTAGTGTATTTTTTAAAAAAGCTGAAGGAACTGCTAAAACAATATAATCTGAGCAATTCACAACTTCATTAATGTCTGAGCTTAATTGCAACTTGTTTTTTTTGAGCTCTGCGTCAGAAATGTAATTTGGATTATGTCCATATTTTTGAATATGATTCATAGACTCTTTATTTTTCATCCACCAATTTACAGAGTCAATATTTTCACATAACATTTTTACTATTGACGTAGCCCAACTACCTCCGCCTATTACCCCTATTTTAATATTTTTTTTCAATTTAATCAACTATTTATTTTCCGGTTTCATTTGAGGAAAAAACAGTACATCTTGAATAGAGTTAGAGTCAGTCATAATCATACTTAACCTATCAATTCCTATTCCTAGCCCAGCCGTTGGGGGCATTCCATATTCTATTGATCTTAAGAAATCTTCGTCCAATATCATCGCTTCGTCATCACCTCTTTTGCTTAGCTCTAATTGTTCTTCAAATCTAGTTCTTTGGTCAATTGGATCATTAAGTTCAGAGAAAGCGTTGCAGATTTCTTTTCCATTACAAATAGCTTCAAACCTTTCAACCAATCCCTCGTATTCTCTGTGTTTTTTTGCCAGTGGAGACATTTCTATTGGGTAGTCTATTATAAATGTGGGTTGAATTAATTGATTCTCACATTTTTCTCCAAAAATCTCATCAATTAATTTTCCCCTACCCATTGTTTCTTCTACTTCAACTCCCAATTTTTTAGCGGTTTCGAAGATTGATTTTTCATCCATTTTAGAAATATCAATGCCAGTAAAATGCTCTATTGCTTCATACATGGTGTATCTTTTCCATGGTCTTTTAAAACTGATTAAATTTTCACCAACCGTTATTTCGGTTCTTCCATGTAAATCAAAAGCAATTTTCTCAACCATTTCTTCGACTAAATCCATCATCCAATTATAGTCTTTGTATGCCACATAAAGTTCCATTTGTGTAAATTCTGGGTTATGAAAACGACTCATTCCCTCATTTCTAAAGTCTTTAGAAAACTCATATACTCCATCAAATCCCCCCACAACTAATCTTTTTAAATATAGTTCATTAGCGATTCTTAAATATAATTCCATATCTAGTGTGTTGTGATGCGTTTTAAATGGACGGGCAGCGGCTCCACCGTAAATAGGCTGCAAAACAGGAGTTTCTACCTCTAAGTAACCTCTTTTATTTAAATAAGAACGCATTGAATTTGTCAACTGCGTTCTTTTAATAAAAGCATCTTTAACCTCAGGGTTTACTACCAAGTCCACATACCTTTGTCTATATCTCTTTTCAGGATCAGTAAATGCGTCATGAATCGTTCCGTCTGCATCAATTTTTGGGAGTGGTAATGGCTTTAAAGATTTGCTCAGTAAGGTTAGTTCTTTCACATTCACAGATATTTCACCAACTTTTGTAATAAATACGCTTCCTTTAATTCCAATAATGTCACCAATATCTAGAAGTTTCTTAAAGACAGTGTTATACATTGTTTTATCTTCTAACGGACACATCTCATCTCTATTTACATAGATTTGAATCCTTCCCTTACTGTCTTGTAATTCTGCGAAAGAAGCTTTTCCCATTACCCTTCTACTCATAATTCTTCCGGCTATAGCTACTTCTAAATCATTATTGTTTCTGTATTTTTCTTTTATTTCTTTAGAGTTGGTAGTTACATCAAATAGTTCTGATGGATATGGGTTTATACCTAAATCTAACAGCTTTTGTAAGCTTTCTCTTCTTACAATTTCTTGTTCAGAAAGTTCTCTACTCATATGTAAGTTTTTTTGCAAAGATAGAAATTCTTTTATGCTAATATTTTGTATTTTAGGCTTCTTTATAAAAACATAATTTAAAATGAAAATGATTGATTATATAAATGACTTTACCAGTCATTTAACAGAAGCAATGGAGATAGGAGAGGCTACAAAATTTAATAATACAGATAGGAGTTTTAGTAATATTTTAATCTGTGGCTTGGGAGGATCTGGCATTGGAGGCACAATTTTAAACGATATCGTCTCTGTAGAAATAGATATTCCAATTTTATCATCAAAGGACTATAGTATTCCTAATTTTGTAAATGAAAACACTTTAGTTGTTGCGTCTTCTTACTCGGGAAACACTGAAGAAACTATATACGCTTTAGAGAAATGTGTAGATAAAAAAGCTGAGGTTTGTATTATAA
>Ga0160422_10001961_pt1 | contig 12863 bp, 14 predicted proteins | sample Fk160mmetaG_FD_108192 | JGI IMG/M metagenome (GOLD analysis project Ga0160422, IMG submission 108192) | Marine microbial communities from the Central Pacific Ocean - Fk160115 60m metaG | ecosystem: Environmental > Aquatic > Marine > Oceanic > Photic zone | place: The Central Pacific Ocean...
CGCAGACAGTGCTTGCATCCACCGGTGGTCTGCAGATGGCGTTCAGGTGTGATGGTGATTTCCTGGACGGGATGCTTGCGACAACGAATCTTGACGGGGCTTTTGTAGCTCCGCCATCGGATCCCCGAGTAATCGAACTGATCACCGAAGCGCTGTTTCGCGCGCTTCAGAAAAACCTCAAGCGTGATCCGTGCTGCCATGCCCGCAATCTATGGGCTATGGCCGCCAACGGTTCAATGGCTGTTATTCGTCTTCATGCGCGGTGACCGCTGTCAGGGCGCCAGAGTGTGACCGGATGGACGTCAACGGTTGATGGGCTGCTACGAGGCTGGACAGGCATGAACTGGACCCATCAATCCGGCTGGCTGACAAACGATGCCAGTCGGTTCTGGATGGATCTCTGTGTGCGGCAGATCAGCTGGGATCAACCCGAGGTGCGTGTTTACGGGCGATGGCATCGTGTTCCGAGGCTGACTGCCTTTCTCGCTGATCGCGCGGTGTCCTATCGCTACAGCGGAGCGATTCATCAGGGCCTGGGTTGGCCGGAATGGTTTCTACCCCTGCTTGATCAGGTCTCGACGCGCAGCTCGGCGCCCTTCAATGGCTGCCTTTTCAATCTCTATCGCGATGGACAGGACCGCATGGGTTGGCATGCGGATGATGAGCCGGAGATCGATGCCGCATTCCCGATTGCCTCCCTGTCGCTGGGAGCAAGTCGTGACCTTCAGTTTCGCCATCGCCTGGATGGTCAGCGCAATGACCTCACGCTTGCTGACGGGGATCTTCTGTTGATGGATCCTGATTGTCAGAGGCTTTGGATGCACGGCCTGCCGGTTCGACGCCGGGTGACTGAGCCGCGACTGAATCTCACCTTCAGAGTGTTCCGTTCATCGGACCGAGCAGCAGGTTCCAGAGCGGAACGCTGATCAGTGCCGCCAGGGTGCTTCTCAGAATCATCTGCGCAGAACCGGCTGCATTCAGCTGCTGCGACTCAACCATCAGCAACACGGAGATGGCAGTGGGTGCTGCGGCCTGCAGCACCAGGGCTTGTCGGGCATAGCCGGGCAGTGGGATGGCAAGACTGATCAGCAGCATCAGCGCCGGGAAGAGCACGAGCTTGCAGACAAGCGCTGCGCTCAGATCGATGGGCGGGCCCTCGAGTCTGCGGGCCGCAATGCTGCCCAGGCGCATCCCCACGACGACCAGAGCCAGCACGATCACGGCGCGTGATGGCAGCCAAAGAGCCATACGGACGCTTTCATGCCATGGGGTCGCCATCACGATCAGCGCCCCAAGCAGGCCTCTGGTTGCCGGGCTTGCGCCGAGATGGTCGAACAGGTCACGCCAGCGTCGATGGCTGCCCCCGGAGTGATGACGTCGCCTCAGCCAGAGTGGGCCGAGTCCCCAGGCCAGCAGCGTGGCGCCGAAGTCGTAACCGATGCTGACCGGCAGTGCCTCCGGTGGCAGCAAGGCCAGGCTGGCGGGGATCCCGAAGTAGGCGGTGTTGCCGATGCAGCTTCCGAGCTGCAGATCCGGGTGGTCCAGTGCAGCGAAGCCTCGGCTCAGCATGCGCAGGATCGTGAGCATCAGTGCGATCGCTGTCACTGCGACCAGCGCCATGCCCAGAAGAGAGCCGTTGAGCCCTCCATGGAGCAGCAGTCCCATCAGGCTCACCGGAACACCGAAGCGCACCAGGGGTGTGGCCAGTGGTGCGATCCACTGCGGTCGCCAGCGGCCGATGAGTGCCCCCGCAACAAGACAGGGGACCATCTCCCAGAGAAGCCTCAGCACTTCGGATCAACCCCCAGATCCACCCCGGAACAGCCGAGGGCTTGTGCCAGACTCTCATCTGTCCCCGCAAGGGCTCCTTGACTGTCGCCGCACCCTCCTGTCTGATTCAGCAGCATCTGCTGCGGCTCAGCAGTGCCCTTGTCGAACGTTGCCAGCAGCTGCAGCTGGAACTCTCCGATCAGGTGGCCAGCCTGCCGTTCGGCAATGAAGGATGGATGCAGACCGAACGGGAGCTGTGGGCGGCGGAGGAAGCGCTCGAGCGCCTGCATGGTCAGGTCGACTGTCTTCACACCTGACGGTCCACGCCATAGAACCCCAGTGGCACGCCGAAGGTGACGATGTCGTGGGGATCACCGGGAAGCAGTGCAACGATCGCCAGTTCCCGGTCATCGAACGCCTCCTTGGATTTGACAACAAAGGATGCTGCGTCTGATGCACTCCACAGCGGTGCTCCTCCCCGACGCTCCTCCCGGTACATCTCGAAGACCTCAGCAAATTCAGTGCCGCGGTCTTCACTGCTGAGCATCAGCTCCAGTGCGGAGTCATCACTGTGTGACTGCACCAGCTCAAACAGCTCCTGCATCAGCGGATGATCGATGGTGGTGGACACCCGCACAACATTGCCGATCGTTCCGACGGCGGTGATGTGGAACTGACGCCGATCGGTGCGCGCATCAACAACGGCCACCGGCAGGGTCAGATCCCAGCATTGATGAGTCGCGACACTGGTTGCAAGATCCCGCAGCTGCGTTTCGTGGTCTTCACAAAGCTGCTGGACCCGTTGTCGCTGGTCCATATCGACTCATTGATGGGGATGAGCCGACAGCTCGACCGCTCGGCTTTCAGGACTGCAGAACTCGAGATAGAGGCTGGCTGCATCCTTCTTTCTGCGCTGCTGGATCAGGGTCGCCACCCGACGGCGCCACCAGGTTGAGACGTCGGGGTTGATCCCACCATGCGGTGGCCCATTTGATGCTGGGCGCATAGTGTCTTTCGCGTTTGATTTACGTTAGAGATGCTGAGCTTGGTCGCAAATGCCGCTCGGTTAGATCCTGACATTTTTCAAGAGCCAGGGGCTGAGACTCACGGGTGATCGAGCGCTCGGTCTGTTGATCTCCGACATCACGACCTTCTGCCCTCAAGGGGATCAGTGCGCCATCTGATTGAGGAAACGTCTGCTGCGTTCCTCGCTTGCCTGCGTGAAGAATGTCGATGAATTGGTCAGTTCGACCACCCGGCCTTCATCCATGAAGAGCACCCGGTCAGCCACTTCACGCGCAAAGCCGAGTTCGTGGGTCACGACCACCATCGTCATGCCATCGGCCGCCAGACGGCGCATCGCATCAAGCACCTCCTTGACCCGTTCGGGGTCGAGTGCACTGGTCGGCTCATCGAACAGCATCAGTTCAGGGTCCATCGCCAGGGCTCTGGCAATGGCCACCCGCTGCTGCTGGCCACCGCTCAGTTCCGCGGGATATTTCATGGCCTGATCAGCGATGCCCATCTGGGCCAGCAGGCCATGAGCGCGCTGTTCAGCCTCGGCTCTGGCCACTTTTTTCACGCGGATCGGAGCCAGTGAGATGTTGTCCAGGATCGAGAGGTGCGGGAACAGATTGAACTGTTGAAACACCATCCCGACCCGACGCCGGATCCGCCGGATCTGGCGTTCGTCCTGGTCTGCATCGAGGGGAATGCCGACGATCTCCAGTTGCCCGTCATCGATCGCTTCGAGGCCGTTGAAAGTTCGGATCAGCGTGCTTTTACCTGATCCTGATGGCCCCATCACCACAAGCACTTCGCCATGGTTGACACTGAGGCTCACCTGATCAAGAGCCCTCTGAGAGCCGTTGAAGGTCTTGGTGATCGACTCGGCTCGGACGGCGATGGTCATGGGGAGGATGTCGATGAAGCGGTGGCAGGCCCTTGTCGTTCAAGCTGGCGTGCCATCAGAGCCATGGCGGTGCACACCAGCCAGTAGAGCCCGGCGAGCCAGATGTAGGTCTCAAGGTGTCGACCGATGTAGGCGGGGTTGGCGAGCAGGCTGCGGCTGATGCCAAGCAGCTCCACCAGTCCGAGGATGGCCATCAGGCTGGTGTTCTGAAGCAGGCCGATCGCCTGGTTGGTGAGAGCCGGAACCGCGATCCGAAGTGCCTGGGGGAGCACCACCAGACGCTGTGTCTGCCATGGACCAAGACCAAGGGCCTGAGCGGCCTCGATCTGGGTTGGAGGAATGGACTGGAGCCCACCGCGAACATCCTCGGCGACGTAGGCCGCGGCGAACAGCGCAAACGCCACAACTGCACGCAGAACCCGATTGATCTCCACCTCCACGGGCAGGAACAGGGGCAGGAGCAGCTGGCCGAAAAACAGCACAGCGATCAGGGGCACGGCCCGAAGCCCATCGATGTAGATGCGGCAGAGGTGTCTTGGCAGCGTGAGACGACTTCTTCGGCCGAGGGCCAGAAGGATGCCGAGCGGCAGGGCGAGCAGGCCGCTGGCTCCCGTGAGCATCAGGGTCAGTGTCAGGCCCCCCCAGTCACGAGAGCTCACAGATTGAATGCCCAAGCCCCCTGCCAGGAGCAGCAATCCGATGGGAAGCATGGCCAACCAGCACCAGGACAGCACCAGGCCGTTGATGCGCCATCGGCCTGGAATGGTGGGCTGCAGCAGTGTGATCGCGGTGATCAGACAGAGCAGCGACAACCACACCACCGGTCTCCAGCGCTCATTCACCGGGAACGAGCCGACGGCGAACAGCGGCAGGTTCTGGGTGACAACACCCCAGTCAGCACCGAGGATCAGCCAGGACGCCGTCGACCAGATCACCCAGACGATCAGGGCCAGAATGCCAACACTCAGCAGGGTTTCGAGAGGACGCCGCCTCGGCTGAAGCAGACGTCTGCGTTGGGGAGTCCCGGAGCGGGCCATCAGGTCCCAGGCTGCTCGGTCGGCGTGCGGAAGAGATTGATCGCAGACGTGAACAGCGCAACCCCGAAGAGGGTTCCCAGGGCCCAGAGGCTGTCAAAGGGCCACTCAAGCACCAGCAGCACACCGATCAGGGAGGTGAGTATGCCATCGACAACGGTCAGCCCGGCTGCAGGTCCGGAGGCACTCGCCCCGGATGCCAGTTCCATCACGCCTTCCACCAACAGCAGAATGCCGGCGAAGAGGGTGAGGCTGACTTCGCTGTCGATCGGATCAATCAGAATGAAGATGGCACCGCCGATGTAAAGCAGTGCAGACAGAACCCGGAACAGTTTGCCCTGACTGCTGCTCTCGTCACCGAGCCTGAGGAACTGACCGATCCCGGCCGCAAAAGCGATTCCGCCGATGCCGATGGTCAGAAGGGTGGCGGACGCGAACGGCAACAGGATTGCGGCAATCGCGGCGATGACCAGCAGCACTGCTGCGATACGTCTGGAATTCATGGGCCGGTGCAGGTTGGGCGGATGTTAGTTCCGCTGGCCGGGGAGGAGCATGATCCGATTCAGCACCTGCATGCCACCGTTGATCAGCAGATTGAGTGCGAGGAAGCTCAGCAGCAGGATCAGAAATCCTTCGATCGCCCGCCCGGTCTGTGTGATGGTTGTGTCGCTCACGGCGTAGAGATCCGCGTATCCCACAGCGATGGCCAGGGTGCTGTTTTTGGCCAAATTCAGATATTGACTGCTGAGGGCCGGAAGGATGGCCGGGAGAGCCTGCGGCAAAATCACCAGCCTCAACCCAGGTGACTCGGCCAGTCCGAGGCTGCGGAAAGCCTCCCATTGACCTCTGGGGACCGAGTCGAGTCCACCGCGCACCACTTCGGCGATCGCCGCACCGGTGAAGACGCTCAAGCCCATCAGCACGGCTGCGAACTCGACACTGATGTTCAGGCCCAGGATGCCGATGCCCTGATTCGAGAGTCTGATCAGTGCCCCCAGAGGAGCCAGCGGTTCGGACGGGAGACCAAGAAAGGCCACGAAGTACCAGAAAAGCAGCTGAAGCAGCAGTGGAATCTGACGGATCGAGCCCACATAGAGCGCAGCCAGCCGCCGCAGCAGAGGATTGAAACTTCGCCTCGCAGCACCTGCGCCCACGCCCAGCACCGTGGCCAGCAGGATGCTGCAGGCAATCACCCGCAGGCTGTTGAGCCAGCCCATCAGCAGCGCCCATGCCGTGCTGTCGCCGGACTCATAGGGCAGGGAGTGTTCACTCAGCACGAATCCCGCCGGTTGCCAGAGCCACTGAAAGCTGAGTCCCAGCCCGGTGCGGATCAGATTCACGGCGAGGTTGTTGACCAGGATCCCCACCACGGTGAGAACCGCGATCACCAGCACAAGCTCGAGCCACCGCGAGCGGCGTCTGCTCATTGGAACGGTGGAGAGGTGAGCACACCCCCCTGGCTGTGCAGTTGATTCATGCCCCGCGGAATCGGCACCGCGCTTGTGGGCCCGAGATGTCGGTTGTAGATCTCGCCGTAGTTGCCTCCGGCCTTGATCACGTTCACCACAAAATCATTGCTCAGGCCGAGTTTGCTGCCCAGATCACCCTCCACCCCGAGGAACCGTCTCATCTGAGTGAGATCCGGATTGTCGCGCGCTTCCTGCAGCTTTGCATCCACATTGCTCTGGGTGATGCCCATCTCCTCCGCCGTGATCAGTGCATAGACGACCCAGCGCATGGCATCCGCGAGGCGCTGATCTCCTCCTGAGGACAACGGTGCGAGGGGTTCCTTGCTGAGCACCTCTGGAAGGATCTCATGCCTGTCGGGCTGTTCAAATCCCGAACGCGCCGCCGCAAGCTGCGAGCGGTCAGAGGTCATCGCCTTGCATCGCCCCTGAAGATAGCCCGCCACCACCTGGTTCAGATCCTGATATTTGATCGGCTTGTAGGGCAGCCCGAGAGACTGAAAGGCGTCATTGAGATTCTGTTCCGTTGTGGTGCCCGATCCGACGCAGATCGTCTGCCCCTGCAGATCACGAAGGCTGCGGATGCCACTGTCGCGCCGCACCAGCAGACCCTGCCCGTCATGAAAGACGACAGGAGCGAAGCTCGCTCCGTTGCCGCCGGCAGCATCCCGGCTGAGGTTGAAGGTTGTGTTGCGGGAGAGCAGATCGATTTCTCCCGTTTTGAGGGCGGTGAATCGCTCCGGAGCAGTCAGAGGCCTGTACTCCACCTTGTCGGCATCACCGACGAGAGCCGCGGCGAAAGCCCTGCAGAGATCCACGTCCAGACCTGCATAGCTGCCATCTCTCTGCAGGAAGCTGAACCCGGGAATCTTGCCGCTGACCCCGCAGCGCAGCTCACCGCGATTGCGGATCAGATCAACTCTGGAAGAATCGCTCTCACCGAGGTTTGCGCATGCCGTGATTGCCAGGCAGGCGGTGAACAGGGAAACAATCGATCGGCGCCGCGTCATGCCAACAGTCATGAAGCGGCAATTTTGTCAGAGTTTCGAACGGCTTGAAATGAATGTCTGCCGTCCTTCGCAAAACTCTCTACGGTCCGACTGTTCTCTCTGAACCGCCTGAAGATGTTCCGGTCCCTGCTGGGATCCCTGCCGGTGTTGTTGCTTCTCGTATGGGGGAATGCTGCTCCCTCGTTGAGCTGGGAGGTCAGTGATCGTCAGGCCTACAACAACAAAATGGCTCTGCTCAACGTGATGCTTGAAGGCGCCAAGCAGCGTGCGGTGGACACCGATGACCTCGAAACCCTGTGTCTGGTGATGAGCATCGGCAATGATGTGACCGAGCGGTATCTGCAGGAACAGAACAATGATCAGCAGATCCGTCAGCGGCTGACTGGGATGCGCAATGACTTCACGGCCTGTCTTGCACTGCTCTACAACCGTTGAGGGCCCCGATCAGAACGCCGCCACACCCGGGGACGGTCAGGAGTGGCCTCCATCAGCCTGGGCACCAATGCGTTCGAACAGGTCGAGACTTTCCTGGTTCAAGCCGAGCACCTCAACCTCGGAACCACCCTGCTGAAGCTTGCGGATCAACTGATTGAGGGCGCCGACCCCACTCTGATCCCAGATGTGTGCAGCCGACATATCGATCGTGACGCGGCTCGGATGCTCGTGGACGTCAAATCCCTGAAGGAAATAGATCTTGCTGACGAAAAACAGTTGTCCGGTCACCACGTAGCGACGCATGTCCGGATTGACATCCACCGCTTCAACCCGGATCACCTTGGCCACTTTGCGGCTGAACAGAATGCCGGCAAGAGCCACGCCGGCGAGAACGCCCAGTGCGAGGTTGTGCGGAGTGGTGAGCATGGTGACCGCGAAGGTCATCAGCATCACAGCCGTATCACTCTTGGGAATCGACCTGATGCGGCGCAGTCCGGCCACATCGGCTGTGCTGACGGCGATGCTGATCATCACCGCCACCAGGGCGGCCATTGGGATCTGTTCCAGCCATGGCCGTGCCAGCAGAATCATGGCCAGCAGACTGATCCCTGAAAACAGCGTGGAGAGCCTGGTGCGCCCGCCGTTGTCGATGTTCATCACCGACTGACCAACCAGGGCACAGCCCGCCATCCCTCCGAACAGCGAGGAGACGATGTTCGCGACGCCCTGACCTTTCGCTTCGACGTTCTTGTTGGAATTGCTGTCGGTGCGGTCGTCCAGGATGTCCTGGGTGAGGAACGTCTCCATCAGTCCCACCAGCGAGATCGCCAGCGCTGTCGGCAGCACGATGCCCAGGGTTTCGAGGCTGAAGGGCACCTTCAGCTCCTCAGGTGACCCGAAGGGCAGGCTGAAGATCGGCAGACCGGTCGGCAGCTCGCCAAGGCTGCTCACCGTGGGGATCTCAAGGCTGAAGCTCACTGAGATCACGGTCAGCACGATGATGGCAACCAGTTGTGAGGGCACGACACGCGTCAGGCGAGGCAGTCCGTAGATGATCACAAGCCCGAGCAGCACCAGTCCCCAGATCAGCGGCAGCTGAGCCCCCTGGGGCAGGAGGTCGTGCGCATGACCGCTGACATCCGTTTCTCCGAAATGCAGATGGATTCCAAGCTGCGGGAACTGAGCCTGAAAGATCAGCAGGGCCAGGGCATTCACAAAACCGCTGAGAACACCCAGAGGCACGAATCGCATCTGGTAGGCGAGGCGCAGCCAACCCCAGAGAATCTGCAGGATTCCCGTGACGACACCTGCCACCAGCAGATAGGCCAGCCCAAGGCCCTCACCGCGGGCTTCACCGGTGGCCACCAGACCGGTCATCAGCAGAGCCGTCGACCCGGTGGCGGAGGTGATCATGGCCGAACGACCACCGACAAACGCAATGGTGACCGAGAGCAGAAATGCTCCGAACAGTCCCACCTGCGGATCCACACCGGCAATGCCTGAAAAGGCAATCGCCTCGGGAATCATCGCGAAGGCGACCACCAGCCCTGACAGCAGGTCCTTGCTGGGATTTCCGAAACCGAAGTTCCACTGCCGTGGCATGGATCCTGAGGCCATCAGTTGCCTGTTGTGTTGGGGGACCGTAGATCAGAGCGGCGGCAGCTGTCCGCGGGGATCAAGTTCGCTCTTCAGTGCACGCAGTTTCGGCAACCAGTCTCCATAGGCATCGATCAGCTCCTGTTGATGCGATGGCAGATGGTCGTGCAGTTGTGCGAGATGCACGCCCGGACAGCTCAGCCTGAAGTCATCACTCACCTGCTGCATCCAGGCGAGGCTCCTCTCACGGCCAGCCTGGTCCCCTGGAGCCCAGGCTGCCGTGATCCAGGGTTTCCAGATGGCATCCCGATGCACAAAGGATGTGCTGTCAGGGGTGATTCTCATCGTTGCGCCGCCCAGCTGCTGGGCGCTGATGCTGCAGCTGCGATGGGGCCTGTGCTGCATGTGGTCCTCCAGTCGCCCCATCAGTGATTCGGCGTTGTGACCGATCGCCGGACCGAGTCGCCCGAGCACTTCGCAGCGCATCGGCTCCGCTGGTGCCTGCTCCGCTGCGAGGCTGCCGAAGGCAGGAAGGTCCAGCTGGTCCCTCCAGATGTGCACTGCGGTGCCGGGAGCTGACCCGAGGATCGGATCCAACTCCTGCAGGGAACTGCTGGACGTGGCGCCGCAGTCAACGGCATAGATCTCGATCACTTCCCCCCAGGTCCACTGCAGGCTGCAGGTGTCGGGCCACTGTTCTGCGATCCGAAGCAGTTCGGGCAGTTGCGATGGAATCACCAACCCTCGGCGCAGCTGCAGAGGCTGCACCGGTTGTGTTCTCAGGCGCAATCCTGTGACGACCGCCAGGAACGGTGCCGCGCCCAGCAGGGCCCGCCAGCGATCTCCCATGCCAGGGGGATCAGACGATTGACATTGAGCCAGGTCGAGAACGAACGGTTCACCCGATCCCCAGCAGCCTTCGATCGCCGTGATGTGATCGACCGCCAGCCCCTGTGAGCGGCTGAGGGGGCCCATGCCGCCGGTGAGGATGAAGCCGCTGCCGGGACGTCCGGAGAGCCCGATGGGCAGACTGCGTCCAACGGCGCGCAACCTCTGCAGCAGTTCCGCCATGGTCAGCCCGGCACCGAATTCGATCTGCCGGGAGTCCTGCAGGTAGCGGTGGTGGCGATGTCGGCGCAGATCAAGGGTCCAGCAGCCATGGCCCGCACATCGACTGGTGGTCCCACCGGAGCGGATCAGCAGAGGTGTTGCCCCGAGAGACTGCTGCAACAGCTGTTGCAACAGCGCTGATCCTGGGGTCAGGCATCCGAGTGAAGGTGCATCGCCCGCCAGTGGATTCATCGGTTTTGTTCTCGGGCGGCGAATAGGTTCGTTAGAGATGCCCCTCCAGAGTGACCCTGCAGATCAATGCTCCTGCCGCACCGAAACATGGTGTGTTGATCTGTGGTCATGGCAGTCGCAATCGTCTGGCGGTTGAAGAGTTCGAGGGGTTGGCCAGGGGACTCAAGCAACGACTGACCGACCTGCCGGTTGAGTACGGCTTTCTTGAATTCGCCCAGCCCATCCTGCGTGATGGGCTGGAAAAACTGCGGGAGCAGGGCGTGGCGAAGGTGCTGGCTGTTCCAGCGATGTTGTTTGCCGCCGGTCATGCCAAGAACGACATCCCCTCCGTTCTGAACACCTACAGCGCCGAGACCGGACTGGAGATCGACTACGGACGCGAACTGGGCGTGGATCGCCTGATGATCGCAGCAGCAGGAGCGCGAATCAGAGAGGCCCTCGACAGGGCCTCCGAGGTTCCTCTGGCTGACACGCTTCTGGTGGTGGTCGGACGAGGGTCCTCTGACCCGGATGCGAATTCCAACGTTGCCAAGGTCACACGCATGCTGGTGGAGGGGTTCGGCTTCGGTTGGGGCGAAACGGTCTACTCAGGCGTCACCTTCCCTCTGGTGGAGCCGGGCCTGCGTCACGTGGTGAAGCTTGGATTCCAACGCATCGTGGTGTTCCCCTACTTCCTCTTCTCTGGGGTGCTGGTCAGTCGGATCCGACAGCACACCGAACGCGTCGCGGACGATCACCCCGAGATTGATTTCATCAATGCCTCGTACCTGGGCGATCACAACTTCGTGCTGGACACGTTTCTGGAGCGGGTTCAGGAGGTGCTGGACGGTGACGTCGCAATGAACTGCTCTCTCTGCAAATACAGGGCTCAGGTGCTGGGTTTTGAACAGGAGGTCGGCCTCGAACAGGCCAGTCACCATCACCATGTTGAGGGTCTGACCGAGGCCTGCGATCTCTGCGTGCGCGAATGCACGGGTGCCTGTCAGCCCGATGGAACCCCGATTCCTCTCGGCAGCGCGCATCACCATCATCACGACCACGGGCATGACCACAGTCATGACCATGGGCACAGCCATGACCACGGGCACCATCCCTATCCCCACGCTGATCACCCCCTGGGGCCGACCACCCTGCGCCGATCGTCATCACAACCGGACACATCCGACCCTCAAATCTGAAGGAATTCGGGCGTATTTTCGTGCTCACCCGTCTCTATCTCGCCTGCGTCCAGCGAGACTTGGAAAGATAAGCGTGGCTGATGTCTGCCTGGTGTTGTGGAGAAACATCAGGGTTTTCCACAGATTTGCCCGGGTTTTCCACGACTTTTCCTTGAAACTGCGTGCCTGGCAGGTGGCGTTGTGGGTTCCTGTTCCGGTGCCTTTCGCCTCTTGACAGGACTGCGGGTTGAATCACGGAGTGGCGAGCGGTCCCGCTCCGCCGAGCGCACCCATTGCGCTGCAGTGAGTCTTGATTGAGATGTGCATTTGGTGGTATCGCGGCGATCGCTTTGACGATCACCCTGGTGATGTGGCTCTCTGTTGGTGACGACGGGGGGCATCGAGAGCCGGATGGATCGCAATCACCTTGAACGCTGCATCGACTCGGAGCGGGTCTCCGGATCGGACACGGAATCCCCCTTCGTCAGTCTCGAGGCTGAGATTCCCGAGGTGCTCTACAACGGAATGAAAGAGTTCATCGGCTCCAACCCCTCCTGGGACCAGTACCAGGTGATGAGCTCGGCACTGGCTCATTTTCTCTTCCAGAACGGCTGTTCGGAACGTGCTGTGACCAAGCGGTATCTCGACGATCTGTTCAGTCGCTCCCAGGCCTGACGGCTCTCTGGCAGGCACGTCGTGTGATCGCCATCATCGTCAGGGTGGGGCTCTGCCAGCCGGAGCTCGGCCAGCAGGCACCATCCACCACCAGCACATTCGGACATCGCCAGAGTCGGTTCCAGGCATCCACAACGCTGGCGTCCTCGTTCTGACCCATCGGAGCGCCCCCCACCTCATGGATGTAGTACCCCGGCGGAGGCGCTTCTTTCTGGACAGCAACGGCTTTGCGCACCAGAGGCTCCACCAGCGGAAGATGCACCAGTTCGGGCAGGGATGCCGAAGTTCCACCGGCAACGCTGATGCAGTCCTGAATGGTGCGCTGCATGTCATCGACCATGGCCTGCTCATTGGCTCCCCAGCCGATGCTGATGTGCGGCAACGGCACACCCAGATGATCACAGCGTTCAGAAAGGGTGACGCGATTGGATGCCTTGGCGAGCACTTCTCCATGGCCGATCAGAAAGCCCAGCCGTCGATCCGGATTCCGTTTCAGCCACCAGGGC
>Ga0160422_10001962_pt1 | contig 12863 bp, 2 predicted proteins | sample Fk160mmetaG_FD_108192 | JGI IMG/M metagenome (GOLD analysis project Ga0160422, IMG submission 108192) | Marine microbial communities from the Central Pacific Ocean - Fk160115 60m metaG | ecosystem: Environmental > Aquatic > Marine > Oceanic > Photic zone | place: The Central Pacific Ocean...
ACACAAACTGACGCTAGTAAACAGGAAATCTTAGATTTAGAAAAATTAAAAAATCAGATTACAAATAATAGGCATTTTGGGGATGTTTTAAAATCTAAAACAAATGCAAATATTGTTTTAAATAGGGCCTACAGCTGGACATATAAAAAGAAAGATATATTAGTTCCAGATGTAAATATGCAAGGTGGTATTACGAATGAAGATGCCGAGCCTAAAGAAATACGAGTATCAGATTTAGACCCAGCTGACCCTAGATATGTAGAGGCATTTAATAATTATGTTTATGGCGATGTTGACTTATCTGGTTTTGAACATAACAACATACAAAGCCAAGTCGCAAACATATTAGCCCAAGATAGATATAAGCAAGAAGGAGTATATGCAAATCTTACAAAAGAAAAAATAATAGATAACAGCAATAATCTATTAGACATGAAAATACAAACGCTTATAGCAAGCGATAATGGATTTAGTGTTGCTGCATTTAATACAGATATACAAGAAGACATAGAGTTTATAAATAATTCTCATTTGTTTACTAGGGAAGAAAAAACTAATTATGTTAAAACTATGGTCGCAAAGCTGGAATATTACTTAAGTCAAGCTGGCTACTCGAATGTAGATGAGATTATTAGAACTATATTTTTAGGTAAAGATTTAGGAACTGAGGATGCAGTACATCCTTTAATGATAGGCCCACAAGCCGATAGGTTTACTAAGGACAACAAACTTAATAAGAAGTTAATGCTAGTAAATTCAATAGGTGGCGAAGCACAATTAAATATCATTATTGGAAATACAATGAGAAAGCAAAACGCTGCAAATGAAGAAATAGAAAAAGGTAGGATACAGGTTTTTACTGCTGATTTTGAAGATGTTTTTAAATCTGACTCAGGTAATGGTAAAACTTATCAGGAATTAATTTTAGATGGAAACTTGGATAATGCCTTTGGTAACGTACATATAGGTGAATATATTACTGCTTTAAATGAAAAAAGAAGAGAGTTGTTAAAAAAACACGCTGGCAATCAAGACATGATAAATGCAATAGAACTGTCATATAACTCTGCAATAAAAGATATAGAAAACAACTTATTGCAAACTGATTACAAGCAAGAAGTTATGACGTTAAATAGAATGTCGCATAAGATTGCTGATGGAGATACAAGTCTTATTGAAGATTTTAACGATAGATTAGAAATTTTTGATAATAGCTATCCTATTGCAAAGGCACAAAAAGATACAGATGACATACGAAATCGTGTCAGAGATTTTCAAAATAAAGAAAATCAAACTCTTTTAACTGTGGGATTTAATTTGGTTAAAGATTTACATGATAAACACGCATCTGGACAAACAGAAGATTATGACAAAGATTCTATAATGTCTACTCACGAATTAAATATAAAGGCAGAAATACAAAAAATTATTCAAGATTCTAAAAAGTTTGATAACAGGGAAGATCAAGAAGACTATGTAATCAATACTATTAATGCTGAATGGAACAATGGTGGTTTTATTCCAGATAGAAAAAATACAGTTACAACTCCAATTTATCCTTCAACTGATGCAGAGAAAAATATAAATAAATTTGTAAAGAAGATAAAAAGTATTAAAGGTATAGACTCATATAACAATTTTCAAGGCGATGGATTAATAATGTTCAGAACATATTTAAATAGCTCACGACCAATGTTTCATAAAAACTCTTTATTTACTAAAGATATGAAGAGTGGCATGATTGTTCAATGGATGAGCGGTGAAGACATGGGTAAGAATTGGGATATTATTGAACAAAATTTAGCAAATGACGGAATTGATGTAGTTGATTTTTTTATAGATCAATCTATTAAATTAGGAATTAAGCCAAATAAATTCTTTGCAGGGGAGTTAGAAAAGTATAGAGGCAAAGATAAGGAAGAACGAAAAAAATTATGGGCAAATGGTGGTAAAGAGGAGGATTAGTTGTATTATTAAAGGAATGTTAGGTAAATTTTAGATGACTGAAGATCAAGTTGTCGAGGTCGAAAAGATTGACGAAGACGAAGATAAAGAAGAAGAAACTATTTTTCAGTATAATTACGTTCCAAAATACGATAGAGACTCAAGACAAGAAAGAAAAAATCTTGAGAAGGATAATAACAATAATGAAAAAGAAATAGATACTGATGTTTTAAATGTTGAATCTGATGACACGTTAATAACTAAGGCAGAGCAGCATCAGAATTACATTAATGCAATAGCATCTGGTACTGGCGAGATAGATACAAAGCAAAGATCAAATATATTTGGCATTGAATATGCTCCAGAAGAATTAAGAGGAAAGGCACATTGGAGAAATAGTGCTGGAGATTTCTTAAGAATGGTAGATAGGGCTGGCATTGGTTTTGCACAAAACTTATTTAATACAGGACAGGATTTAGGAAGAATGGATATGCCAGCATATCTATCTGAAATGCTGACAGGTGACTATATAAGTGCAATGAAAATTGGATTTAACGCAACTAAAGAAGGAATTAAATCAAAAAGTTTTAGAGAATTTTTTGACGAACTAGGTTTTGGAAAAGACTCATTAAATAAAATGAGTTTATTTGATGCAGCTGGTGGGGCACTTGGTTCGGGAGAAATAAATAATTTTAAAATGTTCGATGCTATAAGTGCCGAAGATAGAATGAATGGTGTCGATTATGGATTATTTGGCTTACCTTCTTTAACAGAATTAAGTGGTGGTTATCCCGAAAGAGATACAGGCAGATGGTTTGCAGACGGAGTAACTAATTTTCTTGGTGATGGCATACCATTTTTCACTATTGTTGCAGCTGCAATGGCAGAGCCTACACCTTCAGCTGAAGTTGTTTTGGCAAAGAAAACACTTGTAAAATTAAAGGCTAGTAGCCCACAATTTAGAGCATTTTATAATGTCGTATCTAATAATATTTTAAAAGGTAAGGCTGGTACTGTTACCAAAAAACTTATTAAATTTGCTGCAAGACATTCTATTGAAGGTGCTGGTGCAAGTGCTATAGCTGAAGCAATGATAGGTAATCCATATCAGGATTATGGAATGGATGCAATATTGCCTGATTGGTTGGATTACGAAAAAAGAGCAGACGATAGTTTTTTTGAAGCAAAAATAAAATCAATGATAGTTTCTGAATTTTTGCTAGGGCCACTATTTGGAATGGGTATTGGTGGTATTGGTGTTGGAACTAAACCAATAAGAGAACCAGTTATAAATGCTTTTTCTGCTTATTTTAAAGACGGAAATACAGATGCTTTTAGAAATGCAATGCCTGATTTAATGGGTGGAATACAGAAAAAGGCTAATCAATTTACAGGGCCAAACAGAAATAAACTTCGGTATAACTATCATTTACAAGAATTTAAAAAATATGTAGACGATGCAGAGGGTGACATGGTTGAAGGTTTTGTAAATTATATCTTCGATACTAGTGTTGCAAAAAAAATTACAGAGAAATTAGGTTTTACTTTTAATGAATTAGACAAAGCAAATTTAGAATTAAATGAAATAAAAGCTAAAGATACACAGGTAACAAACATAAAAGTTAGCGATATTCAAATAGAACAAGATCAAAAACAAATAAAAGAACTTACACAAAAGGTTAAAGAACTAGAAGAAAACCTAGAAAAAGAAAAGAAATCTTTTACAAAAGCATTTCAGAAGGCTGCTGAATCAGAAGAAAAATTAATGGAGAAAGTAATAATAAATGAAAATATAAGACCTACACAGGAAATAAATTCACAAACAAAACTAGGTGTTGGTGATGGTATTAAAGGAAAAACACCAATGCAAATATCGTCTATGCGACCTGACGATATAGTTATAAGACCAGATGTATTTCAAGTAAAAGAATCAGGTAGAGCAAACCCAAGAGGAGTAAGTGGCTCGTTAGCAGATGAAACTCAATACGACCCAAAATTTGCTGGCTTAATAAGTGTTTGGACAGATGAAATGGGAGAGTTAGGCCCAGCTGGAAGAGTATATGTCATAGATGGTCACAACAGAATTGACTTAGCAAAAAGATCAAATGTAGATACTGTAAATGTACAGATGATTAGAGCTCAGAATGTAGAGGATGCAAAGGCTGAAGCTGCAATTATAAACATAAATCAACTTAATTTTACTCAGCAAGGAGCTATAGCACCTATAGATGCAGCGAAAGTAATAAAAGCTAGAGGTATTAGACCTTTGATAGAAATGGGTATGAACCCTAGAAACAAGATGGTAATACAAGGTTTACAGTTGGCTAGACTACCAGATTTTATGTTTACTAAATTAATTGGTGGTCAAATTGGATTGGAAAAGGCACTAGCTTATGGGTCGGAAAAAATTTCTCCTACTGCTATCGGGGATGTTTTTAAAACCATTGATAAGAGTAATCCTTCGATAGATACAATAAAAGAAGCAATCCAGATGGCAAGAGAGGCAACAGAGTCTGTACCACAGGAAGGCGATGGCTTTTTACCTATGATGGGTGAATATTTTAAATCTACAAATACACAACAATTATTAAAAATAAGATCACAGATAAGAACACAATTAAGAAAAAAACTAACAACTTTAAAAAATGTTGGAACTATAGATAAAAAAACTGGTGTTGAAACTGTTGCTGGCAATAAAATTAATTTAGAAAATACACAAAATGCAGTATTAGAGGCATCTAAAGCAGTCGATCTTTTCAATGCTGTTGCTGCCTCTGGAGGAGAAACAACACAAATAATTAAAGAATTAGCTGACCAAATAAAAATTAAAGGTAATACACCAGCTAAATTAGTAGCTCAAAACTTAGACAGAATACAAGACGCTATGCAGATGGAGGGTAGTCCATTATTTAAGGGGTCAGAAGTTATAGAAGTAGCACAAGAAGTTGACAGGCAAAAAGTAAAAATAGCAGAAGGAATGGTTGATAAAGGTAATACTGGACTTAATAGTGATGATATAGCTGGCATAGTAAATGAGGCAGATTTTAAAAAAGATTTTGAACCTTTAGAGTTAGACCAGCAAGGAAGCATACTAGATCAATTAAAAACTAAAGGTAAAGTTACTAATAATCCAAGCAACATAGAAGGCAAAGCGTTACCTCCTTTAATTACCAATCCAAAAGCTAGAGTATTTCCAGAATTTTTTGAAGGGTCAGATCAAAACTTATTACGTTTAGCTATAGATCAGGCAGGGAAAGTCAAAGAATTAAGCAATTTTGAATTACAAGATGCAGTAAAAAGAACAGAAAGGTTTAAATTAACACCAAAACAAATAAAAAATATACAAACAAAAAAAGCAAAATTTGAAAAAGCAGAAGCTGTTTATCAGGAGTTAGATAAGCAAATACAGGAAATGCTGGAATACAAGGGTAAGCAAGGTAAATTATTCCAAGACTTGGTTGAAACTAATCCAGATAAAGCTGAACTTGAAGTTGATAAATTAATAGCAGCAAGAGAGGCAGCTGATAAAGAAAGGGCAAAGTATGTAGACGATAGGTTAACAATGCACTCTGACCATATGAAATTGGTTAATGAATTAAAAAATAGAGAACTAAATCCTCGAGTCGAAAATGCAAGAGAAAATAATTTAGCAAAGAAAAATGAAAGAAAAAAATTAAAAGAAGAACAAGAATTTAAGGCTGGTATTGATTTTAAAAAAGACAGAGGCGACTATAAAACTAAAAAAGGATACAACTTAGACGAAGCACATAAAATAGATAATTTTACTTTTGCACAGTATGGGGCAGAGTTAGAAGGCATGGTAGATAATCAAGGTAAAAGTTATTCTCGTTTTTACTTTGGCAAGCCTTCTCCTAGATTTAATAATGAAATTATTGATTTTGTAAGTGATTTAGATATTGCTATATATACAGTTGCAAAGCAAATAGCAAATGGCTCATCGAGGAAAAGTAAGTCTCATTATAAATATGTTGAGTTGCTAGAAGATTTAGGCTTAACAAATAATCAGATAATGACTCGTTATAAAGAAATTATTGAAGAATTAAAAGGTGGCCAACTTACTATAGAACCTCCAGAAAATTATTTCTCGAGCAAACTTCTTAAGGTATTTAAAGACTTAGACGAAGGCATGCAAGATATAGCTGGTCGTTATGAATACAATATTGACCCAGAAGATATTATTGCTGGCAGAGTAAATAAAGCTAAAAAAGAATTAGACGACAAAATATATAAAGAATATCAAGATATAAATAATCCTAAGAAACCAGATGAGTTTGGTGCAGAGCAAAAAGACTACATGATTGAAGATGAGGGTGGCAGTCTAGCGGATGATGAAATTTATTTTGCTTTTACAGATTATGCAAGAAGTCAGATTGTAGGCTTAATGCAAGAAATTGAAAAAATATCTGGTATTGATTTTAAACTTGTAGTAGACCCAATAGTAGCTGTTCATGGTGCAAAAAGTGCTAAACAATATGGTGTACCTGTTGGAACAAAAACACAAGCTAGAGGTTTTTATAAATCTGGTCAAGACCCTGTAAAAGATTTGATTGTACTTTCAATGGTACATGGACAAGACTTTGCCAGTTTTGGTGCTTTATCTCAGACTGCATATCACGAAGCGTTCCATAGATTATTTCAAAGATACTTTACTAAGCAAGAGCATCGTTTATTACGAAGTGCAGAATCCACATTAAGGCAGTTAGCTGCATTAACTAAACCAAAAATGCACGATAAAATTTTTGGATTAAATGGTAAGAAGAAGCTAGGTTTTGAAGAAATAGTTGCTGTAGCTGCATCTGGTTACAAAGAAGCAAGAGCAATTTATGAGGGCAAGGCTGGTAAGTGGGAAAAAGTATTAGAAAAATTCAGCGATATTGTTACAAGAGTTAAAAACTTTTTAACAGGAAAAGGATTTAGAACTTGGAAAGATTTATTTGACGATTCATTCTCAGGAAAGATTCAAGCTAGAGGCATGACTCCAGAAGGAGCAAAATTCAAAACTGCCCCTATTGAAGAAACTATGTTTGAAATGGATGCACAAGAATTATCTAATTTATTCCAAGATAATTTAGAAGCATTGAACGATGGAACTGTAAGTATTGAGCAGATGATGAGCAATGTAAGACGACCTTTAATTAACAGAAAATGGCAAAGGTCAGATGTACGAACAAACTACTATATACCAACAAGTAACAAAGAATTTATAACTGCTAATAAAACTATTAACCAAGCAATGGATAAAATCTTTGATGGTGTTTTAAAACCTAACCCAGAGTTTCCAGAACTACCAGCTATACAATTAGAAGAAATTACTAAATTAGCTGGTCAATTAATAACTGAAGTAGATGGCAATGCAGACGAAGTTTTAAAAATATTTGCAAAGGCACAGGCAGGGGATGTTATTGCACAAAAAGATTTTGTTTCATTTATGGCAGTCAAGTTTTTGAGGGATGGTAACAACGACATGTTCTCTATGGCAGCACAAAATTACTCTAAAAATCCAACTGCCAAAAACGCACAATTATTGGTATATACATTTGAAGATGCAGCAAAATTAAATGATGCTTATGCAAAGTGGGGTAGGGTAACTGGCCAAAGATTTAGACTTATGGGTCGTGAAGTAAATCTTACTGGAGAAAAAATACAAATAAATGTTATGGCTCCTGACTCATCCATAAAAATGGTGGGCGATGCTAAATCTATTGATAATGCAATGGAAAATGGATTAAAGAAAACAGATCAAGGATTGGGTGATGGTGCTTACTTTACATCTGGAACACCAAATATAGATGCAACAACAGATAGCAGCTTGAATGGTAGCTTAAAAAATACAGATATTATTGATTTAGTTGACGCTGGAATAAGTGTTAAAGAAGTATTGAGAGAAATGAAAGTAAATGTAAATTATAAAAATACATTAAATGCGTACCAAAAAGAAGCTATAGAAAAATTTATAAGAAAGCATGGAGTCGATGGCATAAGAATTAGAGGTGTTGATGTTGGCATGGACAACGACATTATCTATATTCCAAGCATCGAAAGAGCTAATCAAGTGATTGGTAGTAAGGCACAGGTCATTCCAGAGGCACAACAACCTATTGGACTAAATCAAGAAACCTTTGAAAATGCACTAGCACAAGGACAGAACATATTGCAGAAAGTTATGAACGAAGAAGCATACGAAAGTATTGCTGCTGGTAAACCTAATGCAGAAGCTAAAAAAATATTAGAAGCATTAAGAGACATCAATCCATATATTACTGACCCAGAACATGGAGCTAAAATCTTACGTCAATTAAATAAGAGTTTAGATGAATTAGGTAATGGTGGTGTTCGAGGAGAGGCAGTTGTTGATTTCTTTAGAAATAGTATTTTCTTAGGTATTCCAACTTTTACAAGAGTAATGATTGGTACATCATTCAGAGCTAGATTAGTTCCTTTGCAAAAGAAAATAGGAGCAGAAGTTACTGCAAGAGTAAGGGGAGGATTAAATAATACAGAGCAAACTATGGCACAAGTTAGATCAATGCTGCAAGGTCTTAATGCAACAATGATGGCAGATGCCCAAGTAGGCAATGCTTTTTATTTAGCTCGTATGGCCTTTAAGCATGATATGAATTTTGGAAATATAGGTAGAGGTCAATTCGATCAAACAGTAGCTGGTAGCAGAAAAGTTAAAAGATTTGCAGTCGAAGAACAAACAGATTTGCCATTAAATTATAGGCCAGCTAGAAAAATTACTGAACAACCAAAAGGGGATGAATGGTGGTTAGACCCAAATAGTTCAACTTTAAAATTATTTACTCATAGAGTTGCAAGTGTACTTGGTAATTTTAGTAGTAGAACTTTCTCCTTTTTAGATACCTTAATATCTACTGGTACAGTTATAGCTCAAGAAAATATAAGACATTGTGAAAATATTTTGTTAGATAGATTCTTGCAAGGAATAGATATTAGCGACCCTAAAGTAATACATGATGCTATGAAACAGGCACAAGAATTAACTAGAAAATCTATGGTTGATGTGCAAATGGCAAATGGTGACGTTGTTAGAGGCGGTTATTTTGATTCTGAATACATGAGAGATACAGCAAATTACTTAGCTTTTACAGATGATATAAATGTCAGCAAGAAAAAGAGAACAAGAGAATATGCAGTAAGAAGAGCAAAAGAGCAAGGTATAACTGACCCTGTAGAAATGATTGAATTTGTAGATAACTACTTGGCTTTAGATGCACCTGTTACTGGCAGAAGGCAAACAAGAGAAGCGAATCAATTACTACCAGCTGGAGCTCAAGAAAAAACTCCTCTAGGTACATTTGGAAGAAAGAATAAAGTTTCTAGCTTACAGTCAACACCTATTAATTTATTCTCTGAAGGTATTAGAACAGGTACTAATCTGTTTCCTCCTTTAGGTTTGGTCTTTCCTGTAAACAGAACACCTTTAAATATATTAAAAGGTTTATTGAGAATGTTGCCAGTAGGAAATAACTTTGTTGATTCATATTGGAGAGATATAAATTCAGAAGATTTATTTACTAGAGAAAACGCTATAGGTGAAATTGTAATGGGAAGTATGATTGTTAGTGCTGGTACTGCCCTTATAGGTTCTGGAGCTATAGAAGTAACTGGTGGATATGGCTTTAATCCAAATAGAAAACAATTAATGATCGACCAAAGAAAACCAGCTTGGAGTATTAGATTTAATATAGGTAATGGTAATTTTTCAGAATGGTATAGTTTAGAGGCTTTTGATAACTTAGGAACATTATTATCTATCCCTGCTACATATAAAGACATTTTAGAAACTATGCCAGTAGAACAATATACATCCTTAGACTATACAGATGCTTTAGCTATAACCTCTGACGACACACAAAATGTAGATGAGAACTTACAAAGAATCCAAGATGTACAAATCCTTGTTGCTGCTCATGTACTAAGACATTTAAACGCAGCAGCTGGAACAGTTATGACAACAGTAACTGGACAGTTAGATAAAAATATATTTAAACCATTAAATGACATAAACATGTTAATAAGAGAATTTGGTGGTAATGAAGCAAATCCAATTAACAATATTATGAAAGGAAAAAGAAGTGCTCTTGGTAATTTTGCAGCTAAAAAATTTGCTGGTTTCCAGCCACAGTTTATAAGAAACTTTAGAACTGGTATGGATAATAGAAGAAAAGTTGTACCACACAGCGAAACACCTATATGGGGATTTGTAGAAAATACATGGAATGGAATAATGAAAGATAGTCCTTTGTTTACTCATATGTATGAGGTAGAAATAGATGAAATAATGGGGCGACCAAAAACTTACGCATTGCCATTCCAGTATGAAAGCATTAAAAATCCATTGCTAAGAGGAGCTATAGCAATGTTAAATCCAATGACTACTTTTAGACCTACAATACAAAAAGATTTTAGTGTTGAAGGTACTATATATACAGAGTTAAATAGATTGCATGGCAAGGGTGCTTACCCAAGATTTATACATAGAAACTTTTTAAGCAATGCTGCTGAAGGTCAATTAGACGATGTTCAATTTAATATAGTTAAAAAGATATTTGCTACGGAAGTTAAGCTGGATTATCACAAAATAGGTAAGAAGATGACTTTCTCAGAAGCATTGTATTACCTTATTACACAAGATAATGAATATGTTTTAGGTCGAGATATAGACCCAAACAAAGTTAGTACATCAATAGCACAAGGTTTTGATTATCCAGAAAAAATATCAACTCAAAGAACATTAGATAAATTGAAAATGATTATTGATTTAGCTAACGCATATAAGAAAGAAACCAAACAAATATATATTAAAAAATATTTGAAGAATAATGAGAAGGCTCAAGAACTTAGCTTAAGGGAATTAGAAGATAGAAATATTGCAAAAGCAGACAAAGATAGCCTACCAATATATGGTACAAGTGTTAGCCTTAATGAATGGAGGGAAATTATTAATTCCTAGCTATGCCATTTGCTCAATTTAAAGGTACTGGTGATGGTACCACGACACAATTTCAAATCCCATTTCCATATGTTAAGAAAGACCATATCGTGGTTTCTCTTAATCAGGTAGCTAATACCAATTTTACATATGTAAATGATACAACTATTGTTTTCTCGCCTCTTAGCTCAGTAGCTACAGCTACGCAAGAAACATCTGGAGCTCCAAAGACAGGGGTAGAAATAATTATTAGTAGAGAAACTCCACTACTTAATGCGTTAGTTGACTTTGTGGATGGCTCTACTCTTACAGCTGCTGACCTCGATACAGCTGTATTGCAGTTACTGTATGGATTGCAAGAAGCAAAAGATGATACAGATGCTGGTATTAACTTCACACCTCTAGGATTAGATGCAAGTAATAACCCAATAATTAATGTTCAAGACCCTACAAATCCACAAGACGCTACAACTAAAAAATATGTAGATGACAATATTGCTGGTTTTGTTAAGACAGATGGCTCTGTACCTATGGTCGGAGACTTCAATGCTGGTGGTAAAAAATTAACCAACGTAGAAACAGGAACACAAGATACAGACGCAGTTAATTTATTACAACTTAATCAAGGTATATCTACAGCAAATACAGCCCAAACAGCAGCAGCCCAATCGGCAGATGACGCTGAAGATTTTAGGGATGAAACTAAAGTCTTTAGGGATGAAGCCGAAACCTTTAAAGATAGTGCAGCAGCTTCGGCAGTTACAGCAGTTAACTTAGCTCGTAGGTCAGTATTTGTAGGTTTTAAAAAGCTAAGTGACGGAACATTGCAAATGACATATAATGAGGCCAGCGATACTAATACTACTGTTTACAAAGCAGAAGATTTCGTACAAAATGGAGGTAGTCATGCCTTCTTTTTAGGCGAAGATGTATTATCTACTACTGCTCCAAATGCTCCTAAGTTTTCGATTTCAAATTATCAAATGCTTAGAGGACATTTAGTTCTTGACATTTAACTATGGCACAAATTGATTTAGGAAAACTCAAGTTTACTTGGAAGGGTACTTGGACTACGCAAACTGCATACGAAGTTGATGACGTTGTTGAGTATGATGGCTCAACTTTTATATGTATTGCAGATTTAAACGCTACTAATACTTCAACTCCGAAAGATGCTACATCGTCTTTTCAGTATATGCAGACAGGACTAGCGTTTAAGAGTGGATTTAGTGCGACAGTTACTTATTACAAAGGGGATGTAGTTACATATAATAGCCAGACATTTGTATGTACAGCAGGGGCAGGGAACTATAACCAGACAATACAGCAGAAGCCAGCACCATATGATGGCTCATCTGATTGGATGTTGTTAACACCAGCACCAGCTAACAATGTTTTAACTACATCTGGAGATTTAGTAGTAAGAGATAAAGATAACGCAACAAATACTAGATTGCCTGTCGGAACTAAAGGCCAAGTTTTAAGAGTTGCGGAAGCACCAAACCACGATATTCCAAATGATACAGTTCTGTTTTATAGCAGATTAGTCGTAAGTAATAGCTTTACTGCTACTCTTTTGCATGGTACAGATTTTCCTCCATACGAAACTAAAACTTATGTGGTTACTGTGGCTGCTGCATCTAGTGGAAGTGGAAATAAATTTTACTTAGATGGTGTCGAAGCACCTTATCTATATTTAAGAGCTAACTCCGTTTATGTCTTTGACGTATCTGACTCTTCTAACGCAACGCATGACCTAGATTTTGCGGTCAGCATACATACTGGTACAGTAAAACTATCCGACCAAGATGGTGGTTACGTTACAAGATCTGGAAATCAAGGAAGTGCTGGTGCAACTGTAACTCTTAAAATGCCTCCTTATGCAGAAATGGTAACTGGATATTATTGTACTGCTCATAGTGCTATGGGTAATACTATTGAC
>Ga0160422_10001963_pt1 | contig 12856 bp, 11 predicted proteins | sample Fk160mmetaG_FD_108192 | JGI IMG/M metagenome (GOLD analysis project Ga0160422, IMG submission 108192) | Marine microbial communities from the Central Pacific Ocean - Fk160115 60m metaG | ecosystem: Environmental > Aquatic > Marine > Oceanic > Photic zone | place: The Central Pacific Ocean...
ATTGTTAAGCAGCTTAATAAGATGTCATACAATAAATTATGGATGGTTATTGGTATGGTTGGCGATAAAGATGTTTCGGCTATTTTAGAACTTCTCCCAAAAGATGCCAACTATATCTTCTGTGAGCCCAATATCCCTAGAGCTCTTTCAGTAAATGAATTGTATGATAAAGCGGCTCAATATTCTTTAATAGGGCAAAAAGTACATAAGCCCTTAAATGCTATAGCTGAAGCTAGAAAGCAAGCTCAACAGAATGATTTGATATTTGTTGGCGGAAGTACATTTGTCGTCGCAGAAATTCTTTAGGTTTCTAGTAAATTATTACTCCATTTGTTTGTGCATGTATGAAAATGATTTTTATATTTGCACTCCTTGAATGTATAATTATTCATTTTAGGGCGATTAGCTCAGTTGGTTCAGAGCACCTGCCTTACAAGCAGGGGGTCACTGGTTCGAATCCAGTATCGCCCACATAAAAGCCTCCGCATAGTGGAGGCTTTTTTATTTACCTCTCCCTTAATGTAATTATGCTTATAAATAATGTTTTTGTATTATTGTATATAACCGGTTGTTGGCAACAATGTATATAGCGCATCGAAACGCGCCATATACTAAACGTCGTTATAAAGAACTATGGATTTAGATAGAACAGCACATTGGGATAATGTATACGAAACAAAAGCCCCGAACCAAGTCAGTTGGACTCAAGAATATCCGAAAACGTCTTTCGAGATAATAAAATCTTTTGGGTTGCCTAAAACTGCTAAAATAATTGATGTTGGTGGTGGAGATAGCAAACTTGTAGATTGTTTGCTTGATGCTGGGTACGAAGATATAACTGTTCTCGATATTTCGGAGAAAGCGCTTCATAGGGCTCAAAAGCGACTTGGATATAAAGCCTCTAATGTAAATTGGGTGATATCTGATATAACAACATTTAAACCCGATAGACATTTTGATGTTTGGCATGATAGAGCAGTTTTTCATTTCTTAACAGAAGCTGAACAGGTCAGCCAATATGTAGCTCTTGCAAGCAGTTATGTGAAAGGTTATTTGTCTGTTGGAACATTTTCCAAACAAGGCCCAGTTAAATGCAGTGGTTTAAACATATCCCAGTATAGTGAACAGGAGCTTGTGTCAGTTTTTAGCTCTGGGTTTCATCTTCTTGATTCTAAAATAGAAGATCATAAGACGCCCTTTGATACCCTACAAAATTTTTTATTCTGTAGCTTTAAGAAAAAATAGAATAATTTAATTCAGGCTCTTTTGCTTCGATGCTAAAATTTCTAAAAAAAAAGCTATTCATAATGAACAGCTTTTTTAATCCCCCCCCCGTAATCGTGAAATGAATTCAGTTTTAGTCTGATTGTTTAAACGTATTCGGTGGCTTTGAGTTGTAGTAGTGAGACCAGATGAAATTATTACTAGCCATAATCCAGTGTATGGCAAAAGCAGTCCAAATGGTTCCAGTTTTCCATGTAATATAACATAACACAATACCCAGCGGTATAGATCCAATAGTCTCTTTTTTACCTTTATAAAGATGTGCAAAGGCATACAATGCTGTATTGATTCCAATTGCAGTATATAGTCCTGTAAAAGGAATCAACCCAAGGAATAAAACACCTCTAAATAAAAATTCGTACCCGAGTAAATAAAGTCCCCAACTTAAAATATTAGTTATGTATTCAACTTTGTTCCATCTTATCATTCTAACCTGAGGGTATTGTGTTAGATGCCATTTTCCTTTGGCATTTAATGCGCCCAATGGAATCAGAATTAAGGCTAAAATAATCGTGAATTTACTGTCGGCAGATGTCCATTTATATGTGAGCTCCCAAAACTCAATGTTAGAGGCTTTAAGAAAGGCTATAGGTAAAATAGCCATGCATATAAATGCAATGACTCGAGTGAATTGAACCCAATAAAATGATTGTTTAGAAGCATTAAAGTATTGATTAAATAATGTCTCTATTCGAATACTTTTTAAAAATTTAAAATAAATGAGATACCCCATAACACCAATAAATATTGGTAAAAAATCATGTGAAAAGAGGTGCATTTTGTTGGCTTTAATTATTCAAAATGAGAAGTTATTTTTTCGCTTAATGGTTTTGTAACAGAGTAGTAGTAGTCTATAAATTTACCTTTAGGACTAACAAGATATTTTTGGAAATTCCATTTCACACTAGAGTCTGAACTTCCATTTCTTTTTTTATTGGTTAACCAAGTATATATTTCATGCTGATTGTCTCCTTTAGTTTCAATCTTTTCTGAAAGCGGAAATGTAACACCGTATCTCTCTTTACAAAAACTCATAATTTCTTGAGAATTTCCGGGTTCTTGACCGCCAAACTGGTCGCAGGGAAAACCTAAAACAACTAATTTGTTTTTGTAGGTATCTGCTAATTTCTCTAAGCCTTCATATTGAGAGGTGAAGCCACATTCAGAGGCCACATTCACAAATAAAATATACTTCCCTTTATACATTTCTAAGGAGACTTTTTCTCCAGTTATAGAGGTGTATGTTAAGTCGTAAATGGAGCTAATTTCTTGAGCATTGCTTTTGAAAAACATGGAGAGTAATCCCATAAATATAAGTCTTGTAAGTGTTTTTTTCATACCTAAAGTTACGAATTAAATTACTATTTTAATATTACATTATTTGTGATTTTTCAGGAATGATAATGGCTAATATGATGTATGGAATAAGGCCAATTCCTAGGAAAAGAACACCAAAAATAAATCCTATTCTTATGAGAACAGGATCTGTGTCAAAATGATCTGCTAATCCTGAGCATACTCCAAATAGTTTTCCTTCGTATGTATTTCTGTATACTTTACGCATTGATATTGGGGTTTAGTTTATTTTTTTATAGTCTTTCATTTGTTTTGTAGGCTCTATGATGGAATAACCTTTCCATAAATCTTCATTAAATTGCTCTACATAGATGATGTCGATACTTTCTTTTTCTTCAAAGTTGTTAAATTGATTTTGATTTATTGGACTTTCTTCAATAACCAGCATTTCAATAGATGATTCGTGATCACCAATAAGGCTAATACCTATCTTTATCTCCTTTAATTTTTTATCAAAAAGAAAGCGTTCTCTTTTCTTTTGTAATGCAATGTTTCTATTGAAACTAAAAAAAGAACTCTCTGTTTTTGAGCAATATTTTAGTTGGTATTGGTTTTCTTTTTTCTCAAAGTACATTGAGGCATTGAATTTATTTTCTGAGTATCCAATCCCAAAAAGTTGCATGTCTATTCCCGTTTTCCCCTTATCGTATTTGTAATCTATTCGAACTAGGGCGTAGGTTTCCATGGCGATGTACATTCGACCAATAAATTTACCTTTTTTGTTGGGTTGAAAGTCAATAATATACACTTCTTCTCCGTTTGCAACAGTTACTCCAGAAAGTGCGTATTGGTATTTATTAGTATTGTACAAGAAGTCCCACTTTTTTTCATCTTTAAATGAGGCGAAACGAGCAATATTTGTAATTCTCCATTTTTCAGATCTGAGGGGATCTTTAGGATTATTAGTTGTTAATGAATCTGTTTTTTCTGTTTCACGACCAAGACCAATACTAACACTATTTTCGTCTACATTAACTTTGCCACCAATAATGCCTGATTTTATTTTCCAGTATTCATTCTCATTTATATTATTAAATACTTCCTTAAAGGTTTTTTCTAATTCTCCTAGTTTAGTAAGATCAGATTTTTCTTCTAATTCTATAATTTTAATTGGATTTATTTTAAGTGCAGCTGAATCCTCTTTTTTAAACAAATATGCATCTCCTAAAAAGTCTCTGTAAGAAATTGTATGTTTTGGTATTTCCTGTTCAAGTAATTCGATGAGCTCTTTGTCTATATTTGAGAAATTACTTTTTTTACATCTAAAATTTAGTTTATTCATATTGTTTGTATATCTATTTCTTAGGAAAATTTGTTTTTTAGAATTTGTAACTCCGTAATTGTTGTTTTTATTTTCGAGCACTTTTTTTACAATACTTTCTGGGGCTATAGTATTCCCAAAAAGGGTAATGTTGTTTAGCATTAAATTATCTTCCTTTAAATGTATTACAGAAGATTCTTTGAGATCTTTTATAGTAAGGTCTTGTGTTTGATAACCTATATAAGAAATACGAAGTGTGTCTGTTTCAAGGCAATTAGAGATGTTAATTGAAAAATTACCGACCTCATTACTTATTACGCCTTTGTTTTTACTTTGTAGTATAATATTGGCATAGGGAAGTGACGATTTATCGTTTGCATCAAAGATACTTCCTTTTAGCACTTCATTAGAATTATAATTTTTTGTAATTAAAGAATCTGTTTCGGTTTGACAAGATAGTTTTGTGAAACATACAATTGCAATGAATGTAGTTAAAATTAATTTTAATGTTGGATTTAGCATCATAAACAAATTTATTGGTTAAATATGTCTGAGGGGCTTATTTTATACTAATGTATTATTTTTATTTCACAATTATGATTTTCATTAATGAGATAATTAGTTGTTGGTGATGAGTTCTATTACAATTAGAGACCCAAAAATAAGAGAAGCAATTCCATTGTTTGTAAAAAAAGCAAGGTTTATTTTTGATAAATCATTTGGTTTTACCAAACGATGTTGGTTGATAAGAAGCCCTATGAAAAGACAACTAGCAGTCCAGAATATATTAGAGGTAGTAAAGTAGTTGATTCCGATAAATAAGATGATTGTAGCAGCAATGAAGTGCATCAATCTGGAGAATAGTAAAGCATTTTTTTGACCTAAAAGCACCGGAATGGAATGTAAATTTAATTGTTTGTCGACATTTTGATCTTGCAGCGCATAAATAATATCGAAGCCACTTACCCAAAAAAGTACAATGCAAGAAAATAGTAGAGGTAGGATGTCAAATTGAGCCGTAACTGCAAGATAGGCTCCGATGGGAGAAAGGGATAATCCTAATCCGAGTATAAGGTGACAGAGTGCCGTAAATCGTTTGGTATAACTATAGCCTAAAATAACCAATAAGGCTATTGGAGATAGAAGAAAGCAAAGGGAGTTAAGTAAATAAGTAGCTCCCATAAACAGTATACAATTTACGATGACAAAGCGTAAAGCAGATTCTTTTTTTATTGTTCCGTTTGGGATTTCTCTAATTTTAGCGGTTCGGGGATTTGCAGAATCAACGTCTCTATCAATATAACGGTTGAAGGCCATGGCAGCACTTCGTGCGAAGATCATGCAGAGAAGTACTAAAAGTAATTTATCCCATGTAAAAGCGTATTCTTTTTGACTTATGGCTAAAGTAAATCCGATAAGTGCAAAGGGTATGGCAAAAATGGTATGGCTAAATTTTATGAGGGATAGATAATTTTTCAGCATAATTTTTGTTTGAAACAAATTTACAAAATCGAATTGACCGATAATTCTTATATTGCTTTAAAATTAATTCAATGCATGCATCTTACTTAAAGAAGGTTAACAATTCGTTTTTTTATAGATTGTTCCTAATTGCTAAACTTCCTATAGCCTGGATTTCAGGATTAAAAGTTAATAAAGTTACTCCTGAAAAGTCTCAGATATATATTAGGTACAATTATTTCAATCAGAATCCTTTTAAATCGATGTATTTTGCTTGTCAGGCAATGGCAGCAGAAATGTCTACTGGTCTTTTAGCTATGGGGTATATTGACATTCATTCACAAAAAATATCAATGTTGGTGATGGATTTGAATTGTAAATTCACTAAAAAGGCTGTAGGTGAAATTCAGTTTGTTTGTGAGGATGGAATCTTGGTTAAAGAAGCAATTAATAAAGCTGTTAATTCAAATGAAGGTGTGTTATGCGAAATGATTTCTAATGGTTATGATCAAAAAGGGGACATAGTTTCTTCATTTAAGATAATTTGGAGTTTTAAACTTAAGTGACATCTTTAGAAATAAAAAAGGCTGTCTATAGACAGCCTTTTAATTATATGATTTGAAAAGTTCTTACTTTACTATAAGTCTATCTGTTTTTGCGAAGTTTTCAGACTCAACTTTATAGAAATAAATACCAGCTTCAAGTCCATTTAAATCAATATTTATTGAGTGACTCCCAGATTTATATTTGTTATTAGAATAATATACTTCTTGCCCTATTGCATTAAGCAGACTAATTATAACTTCTCCATCACTTTGTATGTTTAGAGATAGGTTAACGAATTTGTCTGCTGGATTAGGATATGCACTTACTTGAGGTAGTGATGATACTGATTCAACACTTAAAGTAGCGAAATCTAATGTAAAATCATCTTTATTAAATTCAATTCCTTGAACATAGTAGTGTTCAGATGGATCTAATCCAGTTGGACCATTTTCAGATGTTGTTGTAGGAAGGTGATAAGTGTCACCCTCATCATAAGTAATAGGTGATGTAAAAGTCCAAAAATTCATTCCGTCATATTGAGTAAATTTTGTAAAATTCTTTACACCTGTTGTAGTATTTTCTTCTATATCTATACCTATTGCAAAAATATCTGGAAATTCAAGTAAATCAGTTTCAAATTCTTCTATGTTGACATCATTCCAAAGGGCAAAGACTTTAGATCCATTCTCATTTCTTGATGCCTGTAATCTATGTCCCCAACCTATTTCACCATCTAGTGCTTGAGGACTATCATAAGATATTGCAGAAGTATTTAGATTAGAAATCCAATTTGTTGTAACTTCATTATCAATGTTAACAACTACATCATAAATATTAGCATTTGTGTAGGCTGTTGTTCCATTTTGCCCTTCTTCAATAACACACATCATGTGAAGTGAGCCATTCAGATCAACCGTACAATCTAATTCACCTGTAAAAAACGGTTGGTTGTAGCCATCTATATTTGAGAAATCTATTGATTGTTCTTCCCAAGTTACCCCCCCATCAACTGTCTTGTGAACAAAAGGAGAGATTAGGCCATTCTCTTGGTCACCAAGCATTACTGCATAACCTATATTTCCATTTTGATTAAATGCCATACTATAACCATATATTGTGTATGTATCATCGTTTGTACTTGCATCTGGAAGGCCACTAGTTGTAATCATATTTTCAGTCCAATAGTATCCAGGTTCTCCAACAATTAATGTCGAATCTATGACACCATTTAATTCAACATAAAATGAATCGTATGGAAATGTTGTTGGGATCCACTCTCCTTCTTCATTTTGAATATTTGCAACATTACTCCATACATTTAAAGTGTCCGGCATTGTTAATGAATCTCCATTATTATCATAGTAACTAATGATTTCAATTTCGTTGGTCCAAGTTGGATCTATTGAACCATCACTAAATAAGTCATAGTTTTCTGAAGTCATATAAAAAATTGTATCTCCTAGTTCAATACCATTTGCAGGTCCCCATGCAGCAGGGGTTGTAACATTGCCGTTTTCATCAACATATTCACCGGTATAATAAGAGGCAGTAGATGCATAAACAAAGTCAGTATAATAATTTGTGCCTGTAGGATTAAATTCTCCAGTAGTTATATATAAATTTGTATTAAAATACCCTAAAATTCTAACAATATTATTTTTGTCAACCATCATACCTACTCTAGTAAGTTTAGATGCATTAGCAGTGTTATCAGGCTCTAATCTATTATATTCTCTTCCACCGGAACCATCAAGAGCAAAGTTGTAAAAATAGTTAGCAAGCCATCCAGAAGCAGCTGAAGAAGTTGTTGGTCCTGCAACAACTGTATGTGCCGAACTCAAGCCATTTCCAATAGGATCAACAATAGCTCCAGATGGATAACGGTTAAATTGTGTAGAGTCATTTGTAGGTTGAAGTACATATTCCCATGTCTCTCCACCATCAGTTGACCATGAAGTTTGTATTACACCAGAACCACCCACTAAATTCGAATTTTGTCTATGTGTAAATGAAATAGTACCTAGATCGTTATTTGCATGAAGTGGGTTAGTGCTTCCTGATATTACAGAATAAATATTATAGGACGATCCAATTAGAGTTTTTGTAACTTGAGCCTCAGATATAGAAACAAAAGCAAAGGCTAAAATAAATAAAGCTTGTAGTAGTTTTTTCATTGTTAATGTGTTTAGTTAAAAGCGATTCAGTGCAAATATATGTTTTTCAATATACTTATCAAATAATTACTATTTGTATCATTTGGATTGATTCTATAAGTTTTGTTAAGTTTACTTCACTCTCTAAGAAACAGGACATTGATTAGTATTCTGAAAAATTTTATAAATAAAGAAGGAACATATGTGTTAGCTTCTTCGTTGTTCACTAAAATTTGTAGTTTTATAACTTCATTAATCCTAATCCGGATTTTAAGTACTCATGAGTTTGGTTTATTGTCTTATGTATTATCTGCATTGACTTTTTTTATTCCTTTTTCTGGCGGAGGAATACAGCATTCTTTTCTTAGATATGCGCCTATGCTTGAGGATAAAGAAAATAGGATCGGATTGTTTAATCACAGCTTGTTTAGAGGCTTGTTATTCAGCTTTTTTTTAGCATTTGTTCTGTTTTTATTGATGCCTTGGCTTAATAGTGCAGTCGGTAATACCTCGATTTATTTTAGTTGGTTGATATTTTATCTGTTTAGTTTTTTTCTTATTGAATTGGTAAAAATGCGTTATCGTGTTGCTGATCAAAATAAAAAATATGCCGGAATTGATATTTATTTATCAGCTTTGGTTTTGTTTTTTGGAACCGGTTTGGCTTATTTTTATGGACCACTGGCCTATGTTATTGTATTTGTTACAGTACCTTTATTTATAGGAATATTTCATTTAAAGGTTCCTATTAAAGTGGCTGTAAAAATCCCTGAAAAATATTATTCTTATGGAATTTGGGTTGGTTTAGGAGGTATTGCCTCTCAGCTAATGTACTCTTTAGATGTATTTTTGGTAGGTAAATTAATTCAGGATGCTCAGCAGGTAGCTATTTACAGATCTGCAAGTATTATTCCTATAGCTTTATTTTTTATTCCTAATTCATATATCACAACACATTATACTGATTTGGCTAAAAATAGTTTGGATAAAGAGTATTTGATTTGTTTTGCAAAAGATTACATCAAACTATTTTCTGTTTTGGCAATTTTTTTAGGGACTGTACTTTATTTTATGTCTGATTTTATCATCTCAATATTATTTGGAGAAGAATATGCTGAAGCGGCTAATTTATTTGAGATTTTGATATTGGGAATGGTGGGTGCCTTTATTTTACGAATACCTTTTGGTAATATATTGGCATCAGTAGGTAAGTCGAATTGGAATGCTATCGTAGCGTTTATTATTTTAGTTTTGAATGGGATTCTTAATTATTATGCAATTTATGCTTGGGGAGCAGTTGGAGCTGCTATCGTAACTAGTGCTTTATTGTGGATCTCAGGTATTTTATCTCTTGCATTGTTCTTTGTTTATCTAAAAAAAGTTTAGTTAAGTGCACTTAAGTATTCTTGATTTATTTTTTTACCAATGCTATCCATACTAAATTGTTGAGCTATGCTTTTTAATTTTTTAGGTTTATATTTATCATAATCTGATACGACAGTCATCATAGCTTTTGTAAGTTGATTATTATTGTCACGATCAATAAGAATTCCGGTATCGTCATTCAAAAAGCTTTCTGGGCCTCCACACTTTGTAGATATTACAGGAATGCCACATGAGAGAGCTTCTGCACAAATAGTGGAGAATGTCTCGAAGTGGCTGTTTACTATTAATACATGCGATTGAGATAGTGTTTTGAAAACATATTCGTTGTTTCGATTTCCGTGGAATGAAACGTGATTGTTCAGTTCTAATTGATCCGAAAGATCTTTATAATTTTTGAGGTCTTTGCCGTCTCCTATAATATCTAGCTTTATGTTTTTATGGTATTTTATGACCTCGTAGAATGCTTCTATTATTCCTTTTACATTTTTTGTTTCCTGAACTAAATCTCCTGCAAATACAAAGCTGAAGGTTTTATTCTTTCCAATGTCTAAAGTTTTACCATGTACTACATTTCCTATGATCGTATAATTTGCTTTAACTCCGCATTTAATCATGTCCTCTTTTAGGAATTTAGATACGACACAAATTTGTTCTGCTTTTCTTGCAGATATTTTTCTTAATATTTTAGATGCAAAGTTGAGTTGGGTATACCCTTTTTTACGATAACCACTCCAATGTTCTGAAATGAGAAATGGCGTTTTATTTGTGTTTGATAAAAAATAGGCTAAAGTACTGGTCCATCCCATCACGTGTGCGTGTATTAAATGTGGTTGAAAACTTTTCATTTCTTTCCACACCCTATAAAGCACTCTAATTTTATTTAATAAACCTTTTTTGTGGTAAAAAACAACTTCTTCTATATTGATGTGGTGATTTACTATCTGATAAATATTTGAATTAATTGTATCGGTTTGGTATACACTAATTACTTTATTATTGAATGTTTTTTGCACAGACTGAATGTGCTTTCTAATAAAAATTCCCAGCAAAGGTTCTTCTTTGTTAGGATACCATTTAGCTAGATGTAAAACCTTCTTTTTCGACATTAAGAATCGATGTTTTTATATTTTAAGCGGATCGAGTTTCCAATGACTACAATATCCGAAAAAGCCATGGTTAATGCAGCAAAAATAGGATTTAAATAACCCATTGATGCTAAAGGGATTGCGATAATATTGTATGCAAAGGCCCAGAACAAATTTTGCTTAATAGTTATATAGGTGTGGGTACAGATTTGATAGGCCTTTTGTACCAATTTTAAATTGTGATTTAACAAAACTATAGATGCTGATTTAACAGCGACGTCAGATGCTATACTAAATGATACTCCAACGTTTGCATTTGTTAGTGCAGGTGCATCGTTAATGCCATCGCCAATCATGGTAGTTGTATTCTCTTTGTTAAATTGTTTGATTTTTTCAATTTTATCTTTGGGTAGTTGATTGGCAATTACTTTGTTTATGTTTAGCTCATTAGCAAGTGCACCGCATTTTTGTTTATTATCACCACTTAGTAAAATTGTTTCAATGTTTTTATCCTTAAAATAGTTTGTTAGATTCTTTGCACCTTTTTTTATTTCATCGCTAATACAAAGTGCTGCAATCAGTTCATTATTAATTTTAAGAAACAATTGAAAGTCTTTTTCAACAATAGTATCTGTAATCTGTATGAATTGAGCAGAACCAAATTGATAGGTCTTTCCTTTTGTATCGATCGCGGAAATTCCTTTACCTTTTATTTCGTTTACAGTATCAAATTTGATATTACTTTTGTAATCAGCCAGATGCTTAACAAGCGATTTTGCTATAGGATGAGATGAGTGTTTTTCGAGTTCATAGATGATACTTTCAACAGGATAATTTTCATTCCACTTTTTTAATTTATGAATTTTAAATTCGCCATTAGTTAGCGTTCCTGTTTTATCGAAGATTATTTTTTTCGTTTTGCTGAATAATTCAATAGTAGAACCACCTTTAATAAGTATGCCATTTTTTGCTGCCCTTCCAACCCCTACCATAACAGCAGTGGGGGTAGCTAAACCCATAGCACAAGGGCAGGAAATCACTAAAACAGCAATAGCTCGTAGCATGGAGTTTTGGAAATCAACATGAAATGTGTAGTAATTAATTAGAAACGTAACAATGGTTATTCCGAGTACTGCAGGGACAAAATAATTGCTGATCTTATCTCCCAATTGTTGAATTTTGGGTTTGTCTTCCTGAGCATTTCTTACTAGTTCAATAATTTGAGATAATATTGTGTTTGTAATATTCGTAGTGACTCTACATTTTATATTTCCATCAATAATTAGAGTTCCTCCAATTACTTTTTGATGGATAGTTCTGAATACGGGTGTACTCTCACCTGATATCATACTTTCATCTATAGAACATTCTCCCCAAATAATTTCAGCATCTATGGGGACTAAATCTCCCTGGTTAATAACAACGATGTCATCAATTTTTAATTCTGAAATGGGGTGTTTAATTAAATTTCCATCAACTTCTTTTATAGCTTCTTTGGGTTGCAATTGTTTAAGCGACTCTAATGCTGTAGTTGTTTGAGTAATGGAACGCTTTTCAAAATAATTACCCAATAATACAAGTGTAATAATTGATGCAGTTGTTTCAAAAAATAAGTAATGATTTACTTGTAGGTTGTTGAAATTAAATATCCAACCTGTTAAGCTGTATGTATAAGCTGCTGTGGCACCCATTAAGATGAGGACATTCATATTTGGTTTTAAACTTTTAATAGAATTTAAAGCACCTAAAGCAAAGTATTTATAGCCGATTAATAAAACTGGTGTACTCAGACACAATTGAAGCCAGGGGTTTAGTAGAAAATGATCTTGTCCAACAAACATATGACCTAAAAGGGGTAAGCTAAGTAATGTGCAAAAAATGAGATAGCGTTCTAGTTTGTAGTTTTGTTTTACATCTTCTGTAAAAAATGTTGTTTTATATCCTAGAACATTGATAAATTGCTCAATTTCACTGGCTTTATATTGATCATTGTATATCGTAATGATACCTTTTGAAATATTTACATTTACTTTTGTGATCTGCTTTTTCCTCAAATGGCTTTTGATGCCATTTGCACAGTTAATACAATTTATACCTTCTACTTTATATTGGTAGGCTAAAGCCATATATTTATCACTTTTTTCAAAGTTAGTTTAATAATCAAATTTTCACAACCACTTTAGATTGAATTATTTTATTTGAGTATATAGGCTATCTGTAATATATATTTTATATTTGCCTCCGTTAAAATGGTGGTTGTAGCTCAGCTGGTTAGAGCACTGGTTTGTGGTGCCGGGGGTCGTGGGTTCGAATCCCATCAGCCA
>Ga0160422_10001964_pt1 | contig 12856 bp, 16 predicted proteins | sample Fk160mmetaG_FD_108192 | JGI IMG/M metagenome (GOLD analysis project Ga0160422, IMG submission 108192) | Marine microbial communities from the Central Pacific Ocean - Fk160115 60m metaG | ecosystem: Environmental > Aquatic > Marine > Oceanic > Photic zone | place: The Central Pacific Ocean...
CAATCATGTCCTTTTGCCCCCTTGATTACCGCTATGGTGACAAAGATTTCAAACACATCTGGTCAGAAGTAGGAAGGCATGAAAGACAGTTAGAAGTCGAGCGTGCGCTAATTTGGGCACACATGCAACTTGGTAAGGTTACCAAAGAGGATTACGATGCTGTTGCGGCAATCGCAAATCCTTTGTCAGTCACAAAAGAGCGTGTAGCAGAAATTGAAGCTGAAACTAGACATGATATTATGGCGCTTACCAAAGCAATGGCTGAGGCTGCCGGTGATGCTGGATGGTGTATTCACTTGGGCGCCACATCTAACGATATTGTAGATACTGCGGTCGCCTTACAATTGAGGGATAGTATAACTCTACTTAGAGATCAGTTGTGTCAACTAATTGCGGTCTGTGCTGATGTTGCAGAGAGAGAACGTGACACCGTGATGCTGGGGAGGACTCACGGTCAAGCTGCGGTGCCGATAACATTCGGACTTAAAGCGGCAGTCTGGCTTGATGAGTTGCGTCGTCAGTTGATACGGTTGGATGAGGCTGCGCCAAGAATAGCCGTTGGAAAATTCCTCGGTGCTGTTGGGACTGGGGCCGCACAAGGTGAAAATGCACGAGAGTTGCAGCGATTAATCATGACCCACCTAGGATTAGGTGTCCCCCTAGCAACTACTCAAGTTGTTGGTCGAGATCGTTACATAGAATATGTTTCATGGTTGGCTAACATAGCAGCCTCATGTGAAAAGATTCTACAAGAAATACGCAACTTACAACGCTCTGAGCTACAAGAAGCCGGCGAGGGTTTCGATGTAAAAAAGCAGGTTGGCTCATCGACAATGGCGCACAAAAAGAATCCAATAAAATCAGAAAATGCCTCTGGTTTAGCACGAATAGTTCGCTCAATGATAATACCAACGTACGAAAACGCACTATTGTGGCATGAACGCGACTTGGCAAACTCAAGTAGCGAAAGATTCACTCTATCTCACGGTTCAGCATTGTGTGAGGATGTTATTGTGAAAACTCGGCAAGTATTGACAAACATGTGGGTTGACGCTGAACGGTGTTTGGAGAACATTAAATCACAACGTGGACTGGTAATGGCAGAAAAAGTCATGATGGAACTTGTTGATTATGGCATACCAAGAGATGAAGCACACGAGATTTTGCGAGCTGCATCATTTGAAGCAGTCGACAAAAAAATCGAATTAATTGATGTCTGCAGTAGAACTCCAGAAATTGCTGCGGCCTTTTCAGCGGATGAACTAGATGCGATGTTCGACCCGATGAACCACATTGGTGTTGCGGGAGAAATAGTCGACGAGGCGGTGGCGTTAGCCCGCGCGGCAATCAAGTGATGTAGCAAAGGATTTTATCTCCAGTTCACCTCTTTGCCCGAACCATTTTACCTCTCCATCGATAGTAATCTTACCGACAAAATGAGGCCCATATGTCACAAGAGTTTCATACTCTCCGCCTTCACCATCGACATTAAATCGGTGAATTTTTGATAACTCAATTAATGATTTAATCGAATCATTGTCTAAGGTTTTACCAATCCAACTGGCATCTAATCCCTCGCATGCAACGCTAGTTATGACGACGCCAAACCCATTCTCTACCAGGCCAGTTATGTGCCCTAATCCAGCTTGATGCCACAACGGTGTATAACTAATGATACCTAAATTATGGCACATTCTTTCGATTCGGCTTTTCTGATAATCAGAGCGTAATGCACCGCAGACTAACGCGTCGATGGCTAAATTAGAAAGTGCGTGTTCCAGATCTTGCATTTCCTTATTCTGCTCACCTTGAGTCTCAACGGGAAGCCACTCTATACCCGCTAACTTTGCCTGATATTCTACTATACCAACCCCGGGTATTTGAAACATCATCGAGTCCTCACCATTAATCACGACTGTGACTAGATAGTTGACATCCCAACCCTGACAAGTAGCCCACCACCATGCCGCCGCAGAATCTTTTCCACCAGAGGATAGTATCGCAACTCGCATAAACAATCCCAGAAACTAATGGCTCAATAAATTGATTATCTGTTCGTAGGGATTATAATGGTCCCTAATTGTGGATAGATTACCGAAGATGTGATATGAGTTAGGACCCCTACACTCATAAAGTGTCGACTTAAGGAAAGGAATGGTGAGATAATGCAACCAAGCGGAAGAGGATATGACCACGGAATAACAACCTTCAGCCCAGATGGCAGGCTATTTCAAGTAGAATATGCCAGAGAATCTGTAAAGCGCGGAACAACTACTGCTGGGCTCAAATTCAAAGATGGCGTGGTATTGGTTTGTGATAAGCGTATTATAAGTCGACTAATAATTCCTGATTCGATAGAGAAAATGTTCAAGATTGACAATCACGTTGGTGTTGCGACCTCTGGGCTAATGGCTGATGCACGTCAATTAGTGGCCCGCTCAAGAGTAGAAGCCCAAATCAACCGAATTACCTACGGGGCAACCGTTCCTGTTGATGTCCTTGTCAAGAAAATATGTGATTTTAAGCAATCCTTCACCCAATATGGTGGCTCACGCCCATTTGGAACAGCCTTATTGATTGGTGGAGTCGATGACAACGGTATCCATCTGTATGAGACAGACCCGAGTGGCGCATACCAATCCTACCATGCTGGAGCAATAGGTAGTGGCAGAAATACCGTGATTGAATACTTCGAGAAGAACTGGAAAGACAAGTTAACCTTGAATGCAGCTATGAAACTTGGACTAGAAGCACTCAGGAACGCAAATGATGCAGAACTAAATCGAGATGCGGTGGAAGTTGCGGTAATCGATTCAAACGGGTACAGATTTTTAGACAGAGAAGATGTCAACAAACAAATTGACAGACTTAAACCGCTTGAAGAGTGACCGTCAAAGTCAATAATTGCCCACCGTATGGTCAACTGAGGCCATACCATGGTAAGTCTAGATGATGCGGTGTTAGCACGAATGGAAAAGGGCGGAAAGCGCTATGAGATACTTGTTGACCCAGAATTAGTTGACATGTTCAAGAGTGATCCAAGTAGTGTAACTATTGATGACTTTTTTGCCATGGATGAAGTATTCCACGACGCGAGGGGTGGTGAGCGGCCAACCGAAGAGGCGATTGAGAGAACCTTCGGAACTCAAAACATAATTGAGATTGCCAAGACAATTTTTGAGAAAGGTAGCATACAATTAACAACAAATCAGCGGAAAGCGATGGTTGAACGCATGCGTCAGAAAATTGTTCATCACATCCACAGTCAGGCTGTTGACCCAAAAACCAAGAGTCCACACCCGAAAACTCGAATTGAGTTGGCTCTGGAGGAATCTCGTTACTCAGTTGACCCGTTCAAGAACCTAGACCATCAAATAAAAGATGCTATTGCCATCCTTAAACCTCTGATACCTTTATCATTTGAACAAATTAGACTAGCGTTCAAGGTCCCTGGTTCTGGTTATGGTGGTGCAATGCGCATACTCCGGCCATTTCAGGTAAAAGAAGGTTGGTTAGAAGACGGTTCTTGGGCTTGTGTTGTCGATATACCTGCTGGAATGAAAGGGGAACTAATAGGTCAAATTATGAAAGTTTCATCACAAACAGAAGTCAAAGAAATGTAATTCTATTCGCACCATTCCAAGGGTTGAGTTTATCATGGGTCGGCCAGTCGCCGGAGCGGAGAGAAAGAAATGTCCCAAGGTCGAAGCGGCGCCGAGCAGCGCCTAGTGACCCCGGGAATGGCAATTGGGCCATTATCCGGGATGCGTGTTGGAAGTGGCGCAATAATCCACAATGACGAAATTATTGCAACCAAATTAGGATGGGTTAGAGAGTTTAATGGGACCATATCTGTTGACCCAATTAATAGCCCTTACCTCCCGCGGTCAGGCGACTTGGTTATTGCTACAGTAGCAGAGGTCAGAAATAATCTTTGGTTCATGAACATCAACGGTTCTTTCCAAGGACTATTGCCAATGTCACTCGCACCATGGAAGGTTGAATTCGGTCATGCACGTCAGCACATGGACATTGGAGACTCTGCACTAGCAAGAGTGCAAGAGGTCGATGAATGCCACAATGTGGTCTTGACTATGAAGGGCGTTGGATTGAGACGACTGTCACAAGGTGCGGTTGTTGAAGTACCGGTAAATCATCTTGATCGAATTCGTGGCTTAAACAATTCAAACCTCGATCGCATGAAGGATGTAAGCGATTGCAGAATCATAGTCGGTGAGAACGGTAGAGTTTGGATTGACGGCAGCGAGCAAGGAATTTCTTGGACAAGAGAAGCACTCAACATAGCAAAAAAACATGGACATAAAACTGACTTCGACAAGATAATGTCACAACACGAAAGCAATTATGTAAACAAAGGTGATGCTTAATGGGCGGATACGGAGATATACAATTATTACGAGAAGATGGACTAAGATTGGATGGAAGAAAATTGGATGAATCCAGACCTGTAACAATACAGGCTGGGATACTACCAGCTGCCGATGGCTCAGCCATGGTCACCCACGGATTGAACGTGGCTGTTGCTGCAGTTTACGGGCCAATGGAGGCACATCCAAGAAAAATCCAGCGGCAAGATAGGGCAGTCATTGATGTGCGCTACAACATGGCGCCGTTTTCCACAAGTGACCGAATAAGGCCGGGCTTTAATCGCCGTTCCCGAGAAATCTCAAAAGTTACGGCTGAGGCTCTAGAATCAGTAGTCTTGGTCGAGAGATATCCACGTTCAAAAATACGTGTTGAAATAGAAATCCTTGCAGCTGAGGCTGGAACAAGATGTGCCGGAATAACCGCAGCATCTGTAGCCCTTGCTGATGCCGGAATACCGATGCGAGACATGATTGTTGGTGTCGCATCAGGTAAAATTGAGGATACAGTTGTCTTAGACTTAGACAAAGCAGAGGATAACTATGGACAGGCAGACTTACCTGCAGGAATATTGCCAAACACTGGAGAAATAGCGTTTCTTCAAATGGACGGAGATTTATCACCTGAAGAATTTGACCTAGCCATGGAATATAATTTCAAAGCAGCAAAAGAAATCCATGAAATCATGGTTGAAGCGCTGCAGTCTCGATATCAGGGAGGTGACAAGTAATGGTTGAGTTGGTGCCAAACCTATTGCGCCAAGAGTTGGGTAGGCTAGCTGAGCAAGATGCTAGAATTGACGGGCGAGCCAGATTTGAGGGCCGTGACATCCACTTAGAGACTAACTGTCTTTACAATGCAGAGGGATCGGCAAAGGTTACAATGGGGAAAACCGTAGTTTATGCTGGCGTTAAGTTTGAAATTAGAACCCCTTGGCCAGACCGTCCGTCTGAAGGCTCATTGATGTGTGGAGCTGAACTACGCCCGGTCGCCCATCGTAAATACGAGCCTGGACCGCCATCCCCAGAATCTATTGAACTTGGCCGAGTGGTCGACCGAGGAATTCGTGAATCTGGTTGTATAGACATGGACAGTCTGTGCATTATTCCTGGCGAGAAAGTTTGGGGCGTAATGATTGATATTCATGTGCTGTCCGACGGAGGCAATATATTCGATGCTTGCGGACTGGCGGCTATTGCAGCACTTAGAACCGCTGTTGTGCCAGCAGAACGATTTGATGTTGGCGAAGATTATACCCTAGCTGTTAACGGAACACCGATCATGGCATCGTTCACTAGAGTCGGTGGGAGGTATGTTTACGACCCTTGTGAGGAAGAAGAATTAGGCGGTGACGAGCGAATTCACATTACCATTGGAGACGAAGGACATCTTCACTCACTACAAAAGGGGTTAAGAGGGGTATTCACGCCGCAAGAATTCGCAGAGATATTCGAGGTCGCCCAAGAAAAGTGTGCTGAACTAAGAAAAATCGTTGCTAAAGAGGAGGCGAACTGATTGGCAAAAAGAACCCAGAAAGCAGGAGCAACAGCCAGATTTGGTGCAAGATACGGTGTATCGGTAAGAAGGAACTCCGCATCCGCGATGGCTAAGAAAAGTAGAAAATACACTTGCCCGGTCTGCCAATATCAGAAAGTTACCAGAAAATCTGTCGGTATTTGGCACTGCAACAAGTGTGACTATACTTTCGCAGGCGGTGCATGGGAACCATTTACCAGAGCCTCCGATGCCAACAGTAGAATCATGCGGCGCTCTGTTGAAGGAGCTACAACTGCTGATATGGCATACATCGCACAGCAAGCTGCTATGGATTACGAAAGAAGCCTAGCTGAGTCAGAAGAAGAGTGATATTCAGAGGGACCAAAATGTCCGCTGGATGGAAACTACTGCTCGAAGTTAAGGCTAACAATACCGAAAACACCAACTCACTTGCAGCGGCTTTAGTCACAGATTGCGATATTAACTTTGGCAGTGATTCTTTTACTATCGAAATAGTTGAAAAAAAGGCTAAGGACTTAAGGGCAATGTGGAATACCAGGGTTCGCGGGCTGATTGCCGTACACTCATTGAATTCAATGGTTGACGGTTTAGTAAACAACAATGTTTTTTCCAATGGTGATGAGTAGAAGTGGTGAAGATTTATGAGTGATATGGAACAGTTTCAGATAGTTGTGTCAGAGATACAATCGGTGCGTCAACAAATGGCCAGCCTCAATGCACAAATCCTAGAATTGAAGGCAACCACAGACGCAGTATCTAACCAACCGGAGGACCTTGCTTTGCACCAGCAACTAGGTGGTGTGTTAATTGAGGTTGCTGATAGAAAAGCCTTGATCAAAGTTCTTGAAAGCGATGTCAAAACACTTTCCGAACATCTAGAACGTTTGCAATCTCGGGAAACTGAACTCTTGAACTCTTATGAGGAACTCAAAAAAGTTCTAGAGGGATCCAATTGAAAAACGACGATATACCAAACCAAGACGTTCTAACGCCCTTGCATGATTGGATATCAAATGCCTGCAAAAATGGGGCAGTGCCTGTTATCTCTGGTAAAAACGGTGATATGGACACCATTGGTTCTGCAATCTCATTAGCAGCATCTCATCCCAACATGAGGGCGTGCGGAACCCATTTAGGGAGAATTTCAAGACGTGTTTGTGATGAATTGAATGCGCCCCTAAAAATGATCTCACATCAGTCTGACTTACCGAGACAGTTGGGTGGCATTGTCGTAGTTGATGCTGCATCTCCCGGACAAGTGGGAGTGAGCCTGCCCGCAAATGTACCGAAGTGTATAATTGATCACCACACTACAAATAGTTGGGAATTAAAGAATGATGACTTATACGTAAATTTGCCAGTCTCGGCGACTGCAGAAATTATTGCGAGATATCTTAATTTGAACGCGCCTGAAACTTTAACCGAACCGGTGCGAAAACTTCTACTGGCTGGATTATTAACCGATAGTGGTCGGTTCAAACATAATAATAGTGATTCATTCAAAACCGCTAGTATCCTACTTGAAAACACAGATATAAACTACGCAGAATTTGTTGAGTGGCTGGAAACCAATGAAGTGAATGATAGTGAACGTGGCAGCCTTGTTAGAGGTTTGCAACGCTCGAAGGCAACTGTCTCGGGAAATTGGTCGATTATACACACATATTGTGGCACGCTTGAAGGAAGGTTAGCGGGGCTACTCTTGGGCACCGGACACGATATTTCGCTAGTTTGTAGAACTAGAGGAGGAGAGACACGCATGACTGCTAGGGCAAGTAAACAGGCCGTTGCGCAGGGAATCAGACTCTCTGATATTATGAGTAAAGTTGCGCAACAAATTGGCGGCGAGGGGGGAGGTCATGATGGAGCGGCAGGATGGACCGGACAGACAGACAAAATTACGGCAGAGACTTCATTTATCTCCCACGTGGCCAGAATAACACGGAGCAGTGAGTGATTTGTCGACAACCGATTTACCTAACACTCCTGGCAGATTTATTTCTCAGTGGCGTAGTGAAGGACCGGTCGATGACGAAACCTTAGCGGAATGGAAAGACGCGATGGAAATTGAATCTTGGTTAATGATTGCTGAAGCAGCATTGTTTCTGGACGCTGCTGAGTTATTTGAACGGGTCCAACCCAAATTATCGCCTGCTGAAGTTGCCACAATAGGTTTAGTAAGGCGCAGGATGCTGGGGGATAACAAATTAGAAGAAGCAATTGACAAAGCTATTAAAATCGCCAAAGACCCTGAGTCTAGGGACCTAAAATTAGAGGGGCGTCTTCGCATGGAAAGAGGACTTACACGTTTTGAAAATGGCGATATTGATGGCGCAAAGGAAGATTTAGAATGGGCAGAGCTCCGACTGAAATCCGTCGCCAAAGCAAGTAGAGACCATGACTTATCACTGCTCAACAGAGCAGCACTACTTCTTGCAACAAATGCACCACTCATGGCTTTACATGTCTACTCCGAAATTACTCGAGACGGTGACCACGCAGACGAAACCATTGCTATATCTCGTATTGGTGCCTCTAGAATCCGGGCTTCCATGGGACATATGTTTGATGCCGCTAGGCACGCTTGGAATGCTCACAGCCACGCAATAAAAGCATACCAAAACAGCATGGCAATTGAAGCAGGAACTCTGTTCATCGAACTATCACTTGGGAGTATCAGCAAAGAAGCCTTAAGAATGCAAAAACAGGTAGATGATGCAAAACCAAGAAAAGTAGAGGACCCAGAGCCATCGCTCTCAGTTCACCCGGATGATATTAACGGAGTGTTTAACTGGTGTTATGAGAATTTACCTGAATCCAGTTCCGGCGAACACCGGCCTGATTTGAGAGCAATGGTAAGCATCGCGAAAAATATTGATCGTTTGGAGGTTTTCTCTGAGTTATTTGCTGAGCCGGATGGGGTTGAGGATGCGACTCTTGCCGCAATGATTCAGGTCTGTGTTGATGACGAGAAACATAACAAAATCTGGGGCGATAGGCTGTCTGTATTGACTCTTATGTGAGACTAGAAACCCACCTATCCAAATCAATGAATTCTTGCTTTGTCCACTTGACAACGGGAGGAATACGATTCCACCAACCAATTTGTTCCACATTCTTGTCATCGGTCTCCCACATATCCGTTGAAGGTATAGATTCCGTGACTGCGTGAGCCACCCAGCCATTTGAATAATAATCAGTATTCCACTCAATAACTGTGATAGTTAATCCTGTCTCTTCCAATACCTCCCTGACCAGTGCTTGTTCTGGGGACTCTCCGGGCTTTAGATGGCCACCCGGGATTTCCCAGCCTCTCTCAGGATGTTTAACAAATACTACGTGTCCGCCAGATTCCATGGCTTGACTCGCTTCAGCAGACGAGGTAATCCAAGCAAGAACAAATTTTGGGTCCATGTCAATCCAGTCCTTGCCGAGCCTGTTGCATATAGTCTGCTGCCCAATCCTCACCCTGTGCGACTAAACTTCTCGCAAGGAAGAAAGCTGAAGAAAAATCCTCTTCCTCGAGCAATGTAATTAAGCGTTGCTTTGACTCATTTCCTTCAACAACATTATCGCTGTTGATGGTTTCTTCACCGGGCATTGATGATACTCTGCTAGAGAGTAATAACATTTGGTCAAGAAATTCTTGGCGCTTGGAAATTTCAGGTCTTGTCCAATTCATTGTTGGATTACCATCCATTTTCTTGGAAAGCCGGGACATATAATCATCTCTAACTGTGCTATGGGCACGAAGAGATTGCACATGGTCGTAGCAAATCCAAGCTTCATCAAACCGTTCCAAGCGTTCATACAACCTACCTAATTCTAGCCATAATTCATGATTTTGAGGGCGGTGTGCTAATAAATTTCTTGCCAAATCAATAAACAATGATGTTTGCCCCGAATCTCTAATTCGTTCAATTCTCCTGCCGAATAAGATATTGGCTCTCTGATCTCTAAAATCCAACCTTTGACATCGTAAAACAAAGTCATCTAGTGATTCGATTCCATCTGCTGTCGAGTTTACTTGCTCCCACCAGACATCAGGATTTAGTGGGTCTCTAGCAAATGCTGCTTCGAGGAGTTCATTCCCAAACTGTAGAAAATCGACCTGCTTTAATTGTTCTATGTGCTCAGGGTCTCTGCCAAGAATGCAAAAGACATCTTCAAGAACGGCATTAAGACCTTTCTCATCTTGCAATATAATCTTGATTTCGACCAAACATCGCCAGTTGTCCTCATTTGTGAAGTCATAGAGTATTGCCTGTCTAGCGTTCTGCTCTGCCCAACTTACATTATCAGTAAACCGAGTAGAATCTTTATCGGCTAGCCGAAGAAATTTTCTAGCCTGGGAACGATATCTATTGCCAAGATTTCGCCTGGGATGTTGTAGGAGGTCCATACTGTCCTCTACCAAGAAATCACCTCATTGCACAGACATAAATCCCGATTTGTCAGCATCATGGGCGATTGTAGCATCAAATCCAACCTTCGCAGTTGTGCCATCTGGATATCTCGAGGGGTCCAATGAACTTCCCTTTTGGTTTGATAAGATTACAGTATCACGATCAGGTTGCCACCTGGTAACCATTGCCCATTCTACCCTAACTGGGTCAGCAATGTCGATATCCTCGTCAACAATTGTTACCATCTTCATGCTCTTGTGACCTTCAAGAGCAGCCATTATTGCATTTACACCGTCATCGGGATGTTGCTTCCTTATTTTGACTACAGCGGCCAGCCAACCACACCCGCCTTCAGTCATGTGAACATCCAAACACTCGCAAACCTTGGAAACGGCATCTTTGATTGTTGGTGATCTAGGCAAACCCATCAGCGTTTTATGCTCTGCTTCGCCGGGAATTAACGCATGGAAAATTGCGTTGTTTCGGTGGACAAGACCATCAAATTGTATCACTGGTTCCTGACGCACATCATCTAATGTTCCAGTAATGTCAACATAAGGCCCCTCATCATCGTTATCAAGAGTAATTTTACCCCAGAAAACATACTCTGCAGACGCTGGCACCTCAACTCCATTCGGTGTGGTTGTTAGCCGCAGTGGCTTATCGTAGAGTTTCTCATGTAGGGCAGCAGCAATTGTAAGTTCGTCAATGTTTTCACTAAATGACATTGCTGCCGCTAGTAAAACGACGGGATCCGGTGCGTTGACCACGGCAACGTCAACAGTTTCACCGTTAGCTCTCGCTTCAATCATCATCGTTCTAAGGTGTCGAGGGACCAATCGAACAACTGTGTGATTTTTATCACGCAGAAATTGGCGATGAAAAGACATATTCCTAATGCCATTGTATTGAGCGATTATAACACTTGCAGATGAGTACCTACCTCTATCTTGAGGCCAGTGGTGTGGTATAGGAATCGCTTCCAAATCAACATTATCTTGTGAGTTTTCAAAACATTCAGCTTCATCTTGACCCACTACAACAGGACTGGTGGGATTTTCCATAGCCCAAGCAAGTGTGTCAATGTATTCTTCCGGAGTGATACCAATAGCTGCGCACAACCGCTCTCTAGTCAACAAATTTACCGCTGCCCTATGCCCCGGTGTCTCGGTAATATTCTCGAACAATAACAATGGATGATTGTTGTTTTTCGAATACTCCCACATACCGTGAATTAAACTCACTGGATGGGATACCACATCTGCTGCACCAAGATGGTCTCTGAAGGCCATATTCACGCGACTTGGAACAATGGCTTAACCTTTCATATCACATGGATGCTTTACTTCAATAATACGCAGTCACTTCCTCGCATTCAGTGGACTACTTTTGGTCGCTTTGAGGGTCGTAGTTAAATAGGGGCTTCAAGTCGGCGAAATGCTTCAATGAGGTGTGTAACATGGGTAGAGGGTTATTCGCAGGTGCTAAGATGGCTAAAGACCGTCAAAAATTCCGCTGGTCAGATCGTCGATACAAGAAGCGCATGCTCAAATCAAGAGCAAAACATGACCCGCTTGCTGGCTCTACTCAAGCCAAAGGTATTGTCGTTGAAAAAGTCGGCATAGAAGCCAAACAACCTAACTCTGGAATCAGAAAAGCAGTGAAAATTTCTCTTATCAAGAACGGTAACAAACTTACCGCATTCGCTCCTGGCGACGGCGCAATTAACTTTATCGATGAACACGATGAAGTGATGGTTGAAGGTATCGGTGGACGTATGGGTCGTTCGTACGGAGATATTCCGGGGGTCCGATACAAAGTCATTCAGGTCAATGGTGTATCTCTTGATGAAATGGTTAGAGGACGCAAAGAGAAACCAGTAAGATGAGGTGTTGTTGATGACGGAAGTGGAAATGGATACGGAAACTGCTGTAGATGAAGTCAAACCCATCGCTGGTATCGGGACACTAGTGTTCGGCAAATGGGACGCTTCAGTGGTTACTTGTAAAGACCCAGGTCTCGCTCCATACATCAATTTGACAACTGTTGGTGTTCCGCACACTGGCGGTCGACATGCTAACGCATGGTTCGGCAAGTCCAAGCTATCAGTAGTAGAAAGGTACATCAACAAACTAATGAGAACCGGGCCTTACACTGGCAAGAAGCAAGGTGCGATGAAAGCCTTTGAATCAGCCCTCGATACGATCGCCGAAAAATCGGGTGAGAATCCACTCCAAACGTTTGTTGATGCAATATGCAACGGCGCACCAATGGAAGAGATTACCAGAATTAAGTTCGGTGCAGTCTCTCAGCCAAAAGCCGTAGATTCATCTCCCTCAAGAAGGCTTGATGTGGCGCTTAGAAATCTCGCCAAAGGTGCCCAGCAAGGGACCCACAAATCAAAACGAACTCTAACCAGTTGTATAATCAACGAACTAACTAAAGCAGCATCCGGAGACGTAACATCGTTTGCTGTCTCTAAGAAAGAGGAACTCGAAAGAATTGCTGCATCTGCTCGATGACGCTGACAGATCAGTTCACTCCAG
>Ga0160422_10001965_pt1 | contig 12846 bp, 10 predicted proteins | sample Fk160mmetaG_FD_108192 | JGI IMG/M metagenome (GOLD analysis project Ga0160422, IMG submission 108192) | Marine microbial communities from the Central Pacific Ocean - Fk160115 60m metaG | ecosystem: Environmental > Aquatic > Marine > Oceanic > Photic zone | place: The Central Pacific Ocean...
CGATGACCTCGTGCGCGCCTACTACCACCTTGAGTACACCATACTTGAGGACGTCAACTACAACCGCATCGCATTCTTCCAGGTGGCCGCCGACCGCTACGGTGACAACGGCTTCACCCGGTACGCGTACGGAGACGAAGACGGCGTCCTGTTCGACGCAGAAGTCTTCGACCACATGACCACCGGGTACGCCAGCGACGACGACCGCGGGATTGCGATGACTGGCGAGTCGCCATGGGTCATGCTGTACGGGAACGCTCGGACCGGAGACTCGCTACCGGAGCACTTGGCGAACGTTGGGTTCGTTGTTCGTGAATACGAGGCGGTCCTCGGCGAGGATGCGATCACGACGCCCCACATCAACATTGTTCGCACATCGAATGGCGGGTGGTCTCAGATGGGTTTTGAGCTCGGCATTCCCCACGATGCGACGGCTCGCGTCATCCCAGCGGGCAGCACGATTCGTGCCACAGTGGAGTACCTCGTACCGCCTGCGGACAAGAGTGCCTACTACGGTGAGGCCGACTACCTCACCGAAATGCCGGCCGACAGCTACCAGAGCACCGACATGATGTGGACCCTCGCGGCCGACAATCACCTCGAGATCTCAGCTGACGTCGGGACAGTCACCCGCGTCCACCCCGTTGAACTCGACGCATCGGATGGCACCACAGCAGTGGAGTTTACGCTAACGGGTGGCCTTGGCTACACCCCCGTGACCATCCATGGGCTCGCGCGCCCCGACGGCTGGCAACTGGAGCGACAAGAGGAGGGCACTTGGGAGCCGATCGATCAATCCGTCGAAGGCAATGACTATTGGCAAGCGGATGACGACCCCGCGTTGAGTGGCTTCACCTTGGTCTTCAACGTTCACAACCGCGGAACCCGGACCTATCGCCTGATTCGCCCATGAACCCGCCCCCTGAACCAACCCAAGGACCGACTCGGGAGCACGCCATCGATGCGGTGCGCGCGGCGGCTCTGCTCATGCTGATTGTCTACCATGCGTCGATCCTGTTTCAGGATTGGGCCGTAAAACTGTTCTGGGTGCGAAACGATCGACTCCTGCATGAGGTGTGGTGGGTCATGCAGATCTTCAACATTTGGAGACTGCCGATTTTGTTTTTCGTGTCCGGCATGGGAGTGCGGTTTGCCATGCAGCGTCGAACGAACACCGAGCTGTTGAAAGAACGGTTTCGCCGCATTTTCGTGCCCTACATCGCGGGTGCGTTGACCGTCGGTGCACTCTCCAACGCCCTCAGCGCGTTCGCCTTCGGCCAAGAGGTCACGTACATGCCCAGCGATTACCACCTGTGGTTCTTGGGCAACATCGCCGGATACGTCCTGATCACATTTCCCCTCTTCCGTTGGTTGAAGAATCGACCCACCAGCGCAGCGTTGAACGGGCTGCGCTGGTTGCTCCGAACAGGGCTATTTGTGCCTGTGTTTGCCTTCCCTGGTGCCATGGAGGCGGCGGCGATTCAACCCGAACATTTTGCCTCCTTTGCCCACACGAACCATGGCGTATGGTTCGGTGGAATCTGTTTCGGTTTTGGATTCTTGAGCGCCTGTGTGATGCAGGAGTTCAAAGCAGCCACCGCCAACCGGCGATGGCGACTGACTGCACTGGCTCTCTGTTTGTGGGCGTTCCGAGCCAGCTGGATGGCCCACGATCCGGAACTGGCTGGTCTGGTCCGATCCCTCACCGGGATCGACCTCGTGGCGGCCAGCAATTCCATCACGGCCCTCGAGAGCATGGTGTGGATTCTTGCGGTCATGGGGCATGCCTTCCGGCACTGGCACAGGGGGTTTCCGGGCTTGCCCTACCTGAGCGGCGCGGTGTACCCCATCTACATCGTTCATCAACCCATCCAGAACGCCCTCGCGCTGGCCTTACCGGCGGTGAAATGGAATCCTTGGGTCGAGTTTGGACTGATCGTCACTGCAATCTTGGCCTTGAGCGTCGCAGCCTACGAAGGCATTCGACGCGTCCGGTGGTTGCGCCCACTGTTTGGCGTGAAGCCGCTACCAAAGTCGACGGCTGCCGGACCTGCTACGCCGTAGCCGAGGCCGCCTTGGCCTTCTGTTCCTTCTCGAGAGCCTTGCGGTGGGCATGCCCCTTCGAACTCCAATAAGCCTTCAGTTTGAACTGGATGTCGGGGGGATTCCGCTCCATCAGCGCCTCGCGCAACGCGCGCGCCGACAACGCCTCCCCAGACACCCAAATCATGCCCGACCCGGCGGGAAGAGTCGTATTGTTAAGCCACGTCAACAGTGATTGGCCGTGTTCACCGGTCCGGATGGTGGCACTCAACGGTACGCCAAACGCGGACACTGAGCCTTCATCCTCTGCGTCAACCTCGATGGCTCCCAGCTTGTGCACAGAGTCCGGCAGGGACTCAAGGAGTGCCGCTGCCAGTCCGATCGTGGTCTCGTCCCCGAGAAACAGCGCCCAATCGGGAACGCCGTCGGCGCCAGGAATGCTGTTCGTCGGGCCGACAAATTGAATCGCTTCACCCACGGTTGCGCTGGCCGCCCACTGGCTTGCCGCGCCATTCCCGTGAAGATGAAACACGATGTCCATCCACCCCTGGTTGGTGTCCATCCGGGCCGGAGTGTAGCTACGCAGCCAATCGGCGACCTTGATTTTTATCTTCTGACCCGCGCTCCACGCAATGCTCTTCAGGTCGTCGCCAGCGATGCGGATGCACCGCACATTGGGGCTGAGGTCTTCGATCGAATGAACCGTAGCAGAGTGAACGGTTGGGCGAGGTCGTCGGGTGCGTCGTTCCATGGGCTTCCTTCCCCGCAGTTGAACGTCTGAATCGAACACGAACTGCGTGTTGAATACCCATATCAAAATCGCTGAGCAACCATCTTATTCCTGCAGCCGGGTCCTTTTTTGTGGCCCGCGCTCATCTTGCACAAGCTATAGTCCTCCCCATGCGACCCAGCTTCTGAATCAACCCATCCACTGGCGTGACCAGTGACTTCAAGCCACCGAGGCGAAGCCGGGGATGAACCCTTCGGTCCCTCGGTGGACCGGAGAACCCAACCATGAGTCAGTATACAAAGAAGACGTGGACCCTCGGCGGATGCCTTGCCGACCACCGGGATGTCTTCAGCAACCTTCCTCGCATCGCCGGCGCCTACATCGGGCCCAACGCCGTCGACCCGCACCTCAACGAGTCGGTCATGGTCACCGTGAACTCGGTAAATAGCTGTCCGTATTGCGAAGGTCTGCATGGAGAACTCGCGCGCATGGCCGGCGTGGAGAACCCAGACGGACTCATGAAGGCAAAGAGCGAAGATGAGTGCCGCTCATTCGTCGATGACCCCGCCATTTCATTCGCACGAATTTTCGCGGAAAACAATGGCCGAGGCGCGGCCGTCGAAACGGCACTCGACAGCCTGTCGAACGCCACCCGTCCCGCCTATGCAACATCGGTCCAAGCCCTATGCTGGTTCCTGCTGTGGGGCAGCATCGGTGGAAACACCCTGAACGCATTCTTCTCCCGCCTGTCTGGCAATGCAAAAGAAGGCTCGTCCTTTTTCTTTGAGCTGCTCTTTTTCGTGTACTACGGCCCACTCTTCTTGATCATTGCCATCGTCAACACCCTGCTTCGGTTTGCGCCACGGGTACCAAAGTGGTTCTCGGCAGCGTTCGGCATGCTGCTTACGGTGATCGCTGGAACATGGATCATCATTCCAGGGGTGTTGGGCCACATTGCGGGTACCGAGCCTCGAATTCTGGCTCACGGATAGGATACGAGAAGCCCGCTCATGCAACTCACTACCATCGATTACGACGCCATCTGCAGTGGTTCCCAACTGTCTGAACTTGATCGAGCGTGCCGCGAGTGGGGATTCTTCGAACTCCGAAACCACCCAATCTCCGCCTCGCTTCGGGATCAGATGCTGGCAGTGATGGGGGAGTTCTTTGCACTGCCCGTCGCGCAAAAACGGGCATGTGAGCGATCGGATGTCAACCATTGGGGGTTCTACGACCGAGAGCTCACGAAGAATGTTCAGGACTGGAAAGAGCTCTTCGATGTGGGCCCAGAGTTCGGCACCTGCGTTCCGCAGTGGCCGTCGGGCCTTTCGGCATTTCGAGCGACCACAGAGGCCTACTATGCGAAGTGTGAGGCCGTCGCGATTGACTTGGTCCGATGCATTGGAAATGCCTTGGGCGACGACGGAACACGTCTATCTGCCGGATTTCAAGACCACACGAGCTACCTCCGATTGAACTACTACCCGCTCTGCGACTCACCTGCGCCGGCCGACACGCCCACGGGTCCCCCGGTTGGGCACCTTGGCATCAGCCATCACTCAGACGCCGGAGCAGTGACCGTGCTTCTGCAGGATGGCCATCAAGGCCTGCAGGTGGAGCGGGACGGGGCATGGCACAGCGTATCGGCGGAGCGCGGCGCCATCATCATCAACATCGGCGATGTCGTGCAGGTGTGGTCGAACGACCGATACAAGGCACCGCTGCATCGCGTGCTCGCGAGCGACACCCATACTCGCTACAGCGCCCCGTTTTTTCTGAACCCCTCATTCGCCACAAACTACGCGCCGCTCGCCTCAACGTGCACAGACCGACCGGCCCGCTACCGCCCCATCAATTGGGGTGATTTCCGCAACGGGCGCGCTGCTGGAGACTACTCCGATGTGGGTGAAGAAATTCAGATCGCGCACTTCCGCACCGATTGAGCGCTATCGAGCGTGAAGCCACCCCGGCAGCAGCGTGTACGGGTCGAACGTTTGACTTTCATCGAAGTCCGCCCCCGCGCTTCGCAACATGGGGGCCAAGCTCCCGTCCTTGAACGCATCAAACAGGTCGGTGCACCCTCCGACATGCGTCCCACCAACGTAGATCTGCGGAATGGTCTTGGCCCCGGTTTGGTCGGCGAGGACCGTTCGAATCTCGCCGCCAAAGTTGTCTTTCTGATAGGCGACCGAGTCGAGATCAACGGATACAAAGTCCAGCCCAAGTTGCTTAAAAAACTTTCGGGCAGACCAGCAAAACTCACACCACTCCAAGGCAAACATCACCACCGGACGCTCGGCCACGTTGGTGACCTCGGCGACATAGGCCACCGCCTTTGGGTTGAGTTCGACGGTCTCGGCCTCCTCGCTTTTGGGTTCGGGTGGTGCCTTGCGCACATCGAATCGATAGTTTGGAGTTGATCGAGAAATGGCCGTCTCTTCGTCGGTCATATCAACGGGTATGTCTTCAAACAGGGTTGTACTCAGGTAGCGTTCACCGGTGTCGGCCAGCATCGCCAAGATTCGGCTCCCTTCCGGTGCTTCTGCAGCCACCTTGAGCGCGCCCGCCACCGTCGCACCCCCCGATGTTCCGGTAAAGATGCCTTCCAAACGGGCCAAGTCCCGGCTCACCTGCATCGACTCTTGACCCCCGACCGCAACGATGGAATCGATCGTACCGGCAGCCACTGCATCCTCGGCCAACTTGGGAATCCAATCCGGGCTCCACCCCTGCACGAGGTGGGGTCGAAACATGGGATGACTCGAAGCGGGACCTCCATCGGGCTTGCGAGCTTGAGGGATACCCGAGCTTAAAATTGGTACATTGTCGGGCTCACACACGACCACTTTTGTTCGAGGGCTTTCCGCCTTCAACACGCGCCCCACTCCGTTCAGTGTGCCGCCGGTACCGAATCCTGTGACCCAGTAATCGAGGCCCATCTCAGCGAAGTCATCCACAATCTCTCGGGCCGTTGTTCGGGCGTGAATGTCGGCGTTTGCCTCGTTGCGGAACTGTTCGGTCAAAAACCAACCGTGCTCCTCGGCCAACTCTCGCGCCTTTTCCATCATGCCGGTTCCTTTTTCGGCGGCCGGGGTGAGCACAACCTTGGCCCCCAGAAAACGCATCAATTTCCGTCGCTCGAGCGAGAAGTTCTCTGCCATCACAACGACGAGGGGGTACCCCTTCTGCGCGCACACCATCGCCAAACCAATACCGGTGTTGCCGCTGGTGGCTTCCACCACGGTTTGACCCGGCCTCAGCGTACCGGCCTCCTCCGCAGCCTCAATTACACCCAACGCGAGGCGATCTTTGACCGAACCCATGGGATTGAAGGCCTCTGCTTTTACGTAGATTTCAACGCCTTCTGGCCCCATTCGATTGAGCTTTATGATGGGCGTGGACCCTACTGTTTCAAGCACATTTTGGTACACCGGCATGGGGGAAGACTCCTTCTGAGGGGGAGCCAGTAACCCGGTGAGGGGCCCGCCACCGTCGCCACTGCTGTTCCACCGATGGCACAGGCGGGCATCGGCGATGACGCGCGTTACAACGGGGCGGCGGCAGGAGTTTACGATGCGCTTCATCAGTTGGTTGTTTCGGCTACTCGGCCTCTCAAAACCCGCACCCAAGCCGTTGTCCACTGAATGCGAGCCGACAGCCGCAGAATTGGTGGAGACCCTCGAGGCCATCATCGAGGTACTGAGGGCAGACGGAGATTCACATTGGACCGCTTGGATGGAACGCTCGCGTCTCGACCTCGAGCAACGAGACTACCGCGGCGTGGAGCACCTCCTCAACGCCTACGGTGGCATGGGCTCGTTCAACGATCTCGTGATCGGGCAGCGCACCCATGGCGAATCGTTCGCGTGGGCAGAAAACGCCGCTTCAGCGAATGACACGCTTGATGCGCTGCGCAGCCGCGCGTACGGCCTTGCGTGCACGCTCAAGCAACTGCATCACGGCGCTCAGTAAACGACTGAGATACACCTCCCTCACCTCGGTGATTGCACAATGATCTCTCTCCAGCTTGCCAGTTCAGATGAATGGATCCAGACCGTACTGTCGGACTTCGATGCATTCCTGCTCGATCATGCAGCGAACGAGCGAAAAGCATCATCGATGGCCATGACCTTCGTTCTGCGGTACCCGGACCGAGACGCGATCTTGGAGCCCATGATCCAGCTGGCACGGGAAGAACTCGCGCATTTTCATCGGGTCTTCAAGCTCATGCAACAACGCGGATTGCGGTTCACACGCGATGAAAAAGACCCGTATATGAAGCAAATGCTCGGCCGGGTGCGCCATGGAAGAGACGAGGAGTTTCTCGATCGGCTGGTGCTCGCATCGGTTGTAGAGGCCCGGGGGTGTGAACGCTTCAACACCCTGGCGAGCGCCCTGACTGAGCCGGACTTGAAGGCCTTTTATACCGAAATCGCGCACTCCGAATCGCGGCACCATACGCTGTTCGTCGACCTCGCAGGCGCCTACTTTGGCGAACATGAGATTCGCGATCGAGTCGTGTTCTTTGTGGAATCTGATGCCGAAATTTTGGCAACCCTACCGGTACGTTCGGCCCTGCATTAGTCATGCCGAAAGATTCAGTCGGACAATACCTCGCCAAACATGCAGACTTCGATAGCGCGGCACTGGCGCTCGAGATCGAACCCGTCTCAAACGTCATCTGCATTCCCCTACACGATGAGGACGAGGGCTTCCTCGCAACACTTGAGAGTGCCGCCCGACTGGACGGCGCCGAGAACACGTTGCTAATTTTGCTGGTGAACGGCGCGGAGGACAACGCGGCCGACACCCACGCTCGCAACGCTGTGTTCATCCGGTGGTTGCGAACGCTGCTTGGTGCCCGTGATGCTCCAGCATCCGTCACCGATTGGCGAGGCCTCACTGTGCTGCTGATCGATAGGGCACAACCGGGTCGGCGCCTGCCTGCAGGACAGGGGGTCGGACTCGCACGCAAAATCGCCGGAGATGTTGCATTGGCTCTGCACCGAAGAGGAACCGTTCGGTCTCCGTGGATGGCATGCACCGATGCAGATGTACGCTTGCCGCACGACTACCTGCGCAGACTTCCATCACCCAGCTCACCTTACTCCGCAGCCTTGTTCCCCTTTGAACACACTCTCGAAGGGTCCTCGGCTCAGTCCATCGCGATGCAACAATATGAGTCGTATCTTCACTACTATGTTCTCGGTCTGAGTCACGCGGGTTCGCCCTACGCCTACCACAGCGTGGGAAGCAGCTTTGCGGTCCATATGGAAAAGTATGCAGCCGTACGTGGGTTCCCCCGAAAATTAGCCGCCGAAGACTTTTATCTGCTGAATAAGCTCATCAAACAGGCCCCGCTTATTCGGCTGACTGGGGCACCAATTCGCATCCGCGGTCGCGAGTCCAATCGGGTTCCGTTTGGCACCGGAAAGGCGGTCTTGGATATTCAGCAGACCAAGGAGCCGTACCGTGTCTACAACCCCCTCGCGTTCGATGCATTGGCGGTATGGGTCCGTGCCCAACATCGATTCTGTGCGCAGCCTAAAGGGTTCGACTGGGCCGCAGAATTGCAGCACCCCGATCTTCCCTCAAAACTGCTCTACACCTGCCTTGACCGGCAAGGTGCACTCGTGGCTGCCGAGAAATCTGCCGCTCAGGTTTCAGACATGGAGCGACTCCAACATCGCATGTTCGAGTGGAATGATGCGTTTCGTACGCTGCGGCTGATTCACATGCTCCGCGACGCCGGACTCGGCACCCTCCCGATCCTCGAGGCCTTTGCCATGGCACCCTTCACGCCTCGGTCGCAACAGCCCATCGACTTGGACACCGCTACCCGTATGCTGGGGTGCGCTGCCAACCCCAAGAACGCGCCCGTTGTGACCCCGCAGCATGCGGTTCTATGAACTCTGCGCGCTGTACACTCTGTGTTAGTTGACCTGCACAGCCGTGGAGCCCACTCATGCAGCGCTTTTCACCTTTCGAACTCAGCGAACTCAAGTTGGTCTACCGAATCCTTCATCGGAACTTGATGAGCCAACCCGACCTCATGGATGCGGAATTTCTTGAGGCTCTCCAGAGCTGGTTGCAGTACCGCGCGGGCCAAGACGGTGTGAATCTCGCTGACCATGCGCAGTGGGATCAGTGGCTGGATGGAACCGTTATTTCGTGCGAAGACCGGCTCGCCGACCGCCGGGTCATCCCGCTGGCTCTGGATTCGGTTCCCGACTGAGCATCGGCCCTAGAGGTCGTCAATGAACACCGTCTCGTTTTCATTGCCCTCGACGGGGATATCAGCCGTAAAGCTTCCCGATGCGGTTCCGTCAATGAATGAGATGGACTCATTGTCCGGCAACGGGGGCAGTCGGTCAGCGGGCAGTAGGCTTCGGTTCGGAGACTCCACGATGTGAATCGACCGAAGCCGTTCAATGACGGCATCGAAGGTCTGCAGGCGCTCGCGCGGGTCAGGGGTCGTCATCCCGCGGACCGCTTCGCGCCATTCCGAGGGCAGCAGCTCCCATTCACCGTCCTCGATGGTTCCGCCGGGTCGACCCTTGCGGTCATTTTGAACCGGTAGCGCGGCCGTCAGCAGCTGAAAAACGGTCACACCGAAGCTAAAAATGTCACTCTGCGGGCCGGGGGCGCCCGCGAGGTGCTCCGGCGCCATGTAGCCCAGGGTCCCTTCAGTTCGACTCGTCTTTGTTTTTTCAGTGCTGCGGTCCGCTGCGCTCTGCGCGATGCCGAAGTCCGTCAACTTCGCGACACCGTCTCCTCGAATCAGAACGTTCCCCGGCTTGATGTCGCGGTGAACAATCCCCGCGGCGTGAACCGCACGCATCGCACTGGCAATCGAGAGGGCATAGTACTGAACGTGGGCAATGGGCAGCTGGAGACCGAGGCTCCATGCCGAGTCGAGCAGACGCCCGAGGTCACCGTGCTCCATCCACTCCAACACGACATATGGCGTGCCCGCCTCCAGTTCGCCACAATCATAGACTTGCAGCACGTGGGCATGGCTGACCTTGGATGAGAGCCGCAGTTCAGCCTCGAAGCGCCCAAGCATCTTCGACAGGGCCGACGCGCCGCTGACTCGAGCTTGCTTCACGGCAATGTCGCGATCGAGTCTTCGGTCCCGTGCGTGAAACACGGTGGCCTGCGCGCCTCGACCGGCAAGACCCAAAATCTCGATCCGATCGTTGCGGCGTCCCCCGAGTGTATCCCCGATCTGAAGCTGTGTGCGGAGGTATGTTTCCGAAAGCACAAATGGCGGCTCTTTGGTTCGGTCAATACGGCGCGCTTCTTCACTGTTCGGAAGGCACAACGCATGCGTTGGACCAAGATAGGATGCCTCGAGGTCAACCACCTCCGACTCCACTGGATCCGCCAAAACCCCCCATTCGGAAAATGATACGAGTCTGCATGCCCCAGCTTCACCGGTGTAGTCCACGACGATGCACTGCCCATGATCGGGATGTCGGACAATGGCTCCAATCGGAATGTTTCCCTTCCAGTGCCGAAACAGATTTACGATCGAACGAGCCGATGGGACCAAACGGGCCAACTGGGTCCAAAACGCATCCGCATCGCGCTCCTTGGCCTGTTTATGAGTCAAGCGCACGTATTGGTCAGCCACCTCGACCATCATCGCGAGCGACCCTCCGCGTCCACCCTGACGGAGAATCTCCACGTCCCAAAGCGTCAACATCACCCCTGGCGTAAGGTCACCGAGCGTCGACAACCCCGCGGCCAACTGGACGGCAGCATCGGGGCCTTGGTTTGCCGTTACTTGATCAATAATGGACGCAAGGCCCAGCGTTACCAGCGCGGTCTTGGACAGGCCAATCGAACTGCCAAAACCCAACACTTCAATGGTCCGCAGGCTCGAATGAATGGGATCTCCATCCACGATCATCTGCGAGCGGTTGGCGGTCAACAGTTGAAACACCTGCTCGTGCTCTTCCATCAAGTCGACGGTAAGCCGCAAGTGCTGCATGAAGGGCGTCATGCTCGGCTCTTCCCCTCCATCCACCGACTCTTGGAGTGCCTCGATGCCATAGTTCAAGCCCGAAACCAACCATAGGGCCAGTCGGTGACTGTCCACCATTGACGCCGCTGCCGACACGTGAAGAGGAAGAAGCTGGATAGCGCCGACTTTGTCGGGCAGGCGGGCAGTCGTCCCATGAATGACATTCGAAAACTCCGCAGCCAGAGATTCGAGGTGAGAACGATCGACGTCCGGGCCGAAGACCACTTCTCCAACGCCGAAGTCGCGGAGCAGTTTGGTCAATTCCGCCGAACGCTCAAACTCATTGATGGACAGATTCAACAGTTGGTCGTTCGCAAAACACGCATTGTCGAGAAGCTGGATTCGGAGTGTGTGATCCGATTCCCGTGCCTTCAGAGCCTCGAGAAGTTGCTCACGAGATTTCAGCACGATGGCGTTGTTCGGGGAATAGGTTCGAAGCGAACCGAGGTAGGCCCCAAGGCTCAGCAGGGCTGACTTGCCCAGTGTGCGCGCGTCAGTCAACCCGCTCACGAGGTCTCACCTTCGGCATGCTTTGCTGCCTCGATCGCCTTCTGGACCGCCACTTTTACGGTTTTGGGGACAGTCCACCCTTTCATCACTTTGTACACATGCAGCCTCGACTGGTGTGTATTGATCCGCAGCAGGACTTTCGCCACCTCAATCTGGAACTGCATCTCCGTCTCGCTGCTGAACAAGCGCACTTGGGTCAACAAGTCGCCCAAAAATGCGATGGTCTTGGCATCGGAGTAGGCCCCTAGCACTCGGATGATGTCGCAGCGTTCCTCAATGCCTCGGAACTTAAAGCTCGGATTGGAAATCCAACGTCGCACCTGTTCCCCTCGGCGAGGGGTGGGGCGTTCCTCAAACTCTCGGAGAATCTTCATCCGAATCGTGGGGTCATCTTTTGAGAAGGCTTGAACCAATACGGCATCGATGTTTCGCTGAATCGCATCGATTGGGTCTTCTGCGGCCAGTTTGAGGGCCCGAACCAGTACGAGATTGCGCACTGAGCTTGAGGGCGCTGAGTGCCCTGCCAGCGCCGCCGATACCGACTCAAAGGTGGCCGCGTCGAACAAATGGTTGATCGCATCGCAGGCGACGCGCGGGTTGGGGTCGTTCATCGCCGCAACCGACGCTTCAATCTGCTCCCTACTCACACCGTCGCTGGCCGAACCGGAACCGGGGTCGCGCGGCGGAGGTGAACCCGTCATGGGCTCCGCAGCCTGAGGGGTTGGGGTCGGGCGTGGAGCATGCTCGAACACATCGGTGGCGGCCGATTGTGAGGTGTCTGCAACCAGACCGTCCATCGCCTGCCTTGCCATCTCCACCACGTCATCCGGCAGGCCTTCCGATCGCTCAAGGAGGACCGCACAGAACCGCCGAGTTGAGTCGGCATTTCCATGGCGAATCATGGCCGACAACACTGAACTTCGCACACTGAGCCCCGCATCATTGAGCACATCGGCAACGTCGAGAAACCGGTCGTAGTCAGCGAGGTAACGGTCCACTTCTGTGGCCATCTTTGGCCTGCGCATGCCCGCTCTGGTCTCGTTCGAACGGGGCCGACTCAACCGACACCAGTCGAAGCTGTTTTGCGCCGTCGCCAGCACCCGAAGGTCGCCGCGATCCAGCTCTTGCACAGCGGCGACGCGGCCACCATCGGTGTTGGTCGAACCGATCACACCGGACCGCCAATACTCAGTCCGCTCTCGTATGTCTTGCTGTGCCTGCGATGGGGTGCGACAAACACCAACGAGGCGACGAACAATGTGCGTGTGGATGTGGGGGAGATCACGGCGCCACAAGCGCGTCACGATGTCTTCACGCGATGGGTCAACGGTGCTCAACACCCGAAGAAATTCGTCCAGCTCCTCCACAGTCACTCGACGTCGCACAACAATCTGGCGCACCCCTTCCTCGAACAGTTCGAACCACAGTCGAGCCGGAGTCTCTGCGACAGGTGGGTCGTCTCCATCGAGGTATGGTCCGAACGGGCTCACGTTGATGGTTGTGTCTTGCTCTGAGGTCTCGATGACCTCCAGCA
>Ga0160422_10001966_pt1 | contig 12846 bp, 16 predicted proteins | sample Fk160mmetaG_FD_108192 | JGI IMG/M metagenome (GOLD analysis project Ga0160422, IMG submission 108192) | Marine microbial communities from the Central Pacific Ocean - Fk160115 60m metaG | ecosystem: Environmental > Aquatic > Marine > Oceanic > Photic zone | place: The Central Pacific Ocean...
AAAATCTTCATATAATGTATCAACATACACAAATATATACCACAAATCATAGCAGGTGTTCTTTCATTAATTCTATACAAATGCTCTATGTTGCCCTTTAAGCTACCTCTAGAGCCACTTTTTTATAAAACAAATTGATGAAAGTACATGAAAGTTTTTATAAACTACAGGAGTACAAGATGACTAGTAAATCTGATAAAGAGGAAGGGAAGACTAGAGAAGAAAAGAGAAAGGATTTGGATAAGAATCCAAGAGTCGAAGTCAAAGAGGAGAAGAGACAGTTTAGCTTGCATAAGTTTCATAAAGAGAGAGAAAAACCTCACAGAGCTTTTTTGCTTTGGGCTATGCAAGACGTAAACCATCGCCAAGTGACGACTGTTGGTAGAGCAGTAGGAGTTAGTCATACACAGATTTCGAACTACAGAAAGCAATTTGTTTGGGACGAGAGAGCCACTAGGCATACGGATGAAGTTGAAGCATACCAGTTGTATAAGCAACTGTATCATCACAAGTTTGGTGACAAAGAACTAGATTTTGTGAGAAAGAATATGACGTTAGGGGTAAAGACTGGTCCAGAGAATGTTCCGAGGTCTGTTGCTCCTAGTATTCAGAAAGCCATGAAAGATGCGAAGATCGAGTCTCTAAAAGACCCTAAGACAAAGCATGACAAAGAAGTCAAGAAACGTCATATTATGCTACTTGATGCTGCGATAACGTATATTGCCCAAGGATTGAAAGAGGGTGACATCAAGAGACAACTTCGTGATCTTCCAATTCTAATATCATTAAGAAATGAGTTGCTTGAGTCTGATAATAAAACTGCAAAGGCTCAGATTGTTTACGAATCTATTAGAGTTAAAGATGCGAAGGAGAATGGCGGTGATATTCTTGAAGCAATGTATGAAGATGTTCAAGAGTTACAAGTTATTATTGGTGCTTTAAGGAATAAGAACATAAACCGAGAAGAGATCTTTGAGAAGAAAGAGGGTTAGGCAACCAACGGCTTAACTGTCTTTGAAAGCAGTGAGATTGGCGAAGCTGGAGCTACGCGGCTAGACAGCTTCGTTTTTTTTCTTTTTCAATAAAATAAAATGATTTCAAAAAACAGGGTCGAGAAATTAAGTAGGAAACTGCTATATGCGTAAATTAGAACGGTGAATTTGCTTAATGCGGCTAAGGCTGGATTCGATATCTTGGATTTTTGATATAAAATTTATTTTCATATATTTAAAATAACAGTGATAGGTTCTTAGAGTTACAGGTATGTACCAGTAAATACTGGTAGGCACTAGTCTATACTGGTCCCATTAGGACAGCTAGTATAAACTGGTGTGCTGTATCGATGGTGTAGCTTCACCAAACTATGGCTTATTTTTTATCTCTAATGCTATATAATTAATTAGGGATATAAAGGAATTGAAATAATGTTTTACCTATATTTGATAGGTACGCATATTTCTTGCTTTTTGTGTTGCTTTCTTTTGTTGAAATGATAAATTGCAATTGTCTTCGGAAAAACAAAAAAAGAAGACGTTTAACAACTAGCTCTCTAAAGGAGAAAATCATGGCACAAGTAAAGCCTACACCCCCAAAGCCTAAAATGGCAAATCCAACCAAAGCTCTTCCTCAAACGATCTCACAAGGACTAGGATATCTAGTTATGTGGACTGGCAATTGCAAGGAGACATACAATACACTTCAGACGAAGGCAGTAGATGCTGGACTTCCTGTGGATATCACAAAAGATATCTCTCAGCATACTGTACAAGCTTCTCTCGGTCTAGCTAAGGCAGATACACGATGGAAGAAGGTGTTGCACAACAATTACAAAGTCGAGGTTCGTGAATTGTCAAGAGATACAACATCTGGAGTAACAACGATGGAATTTCTTGGCTATGAGTTGACAGACGACGGACAATCCAAAAAGGGTAAGCGCACACATTTCGACAAGGTTGCTATTGATGACAAAGGCATTTGGATTGGTCGTGGCACAACAGAAGTGGCTCAAGCGTTCATCGATCTGGTAGACGATCATAGAGCATTCTTAAGAGGGCAAGACTTGTACGAAAAAATCACTGCTCCCGCATTAAAAATGATGCGTCGGGTTCGTATCGCTCGCAATTGCTATTACGTAGCGAATACACCCGAAAACAATGTTCTCATTGACGCACTTGACAAGCTAATGTCTTCTGTGGGATATACTCTTGTATGTCTTACACAACAAGACGATCAACGTACTAAGAAGGGGCTTGTTGCTCAGATTACTGAGGATCTGAATGATAGAATTGCTACTATCACAGGCAAGGTTGCAGATTGGAAATCAAAGAATCGTGTTCATGGTCGCTCTAGCAAGGCTTTCTATGAAGAGTTGGCTGAGATCCTGTCAGATACAGAGGGTATGGAAAAAGCTCTCTCTATCTCCCTCTCAGGTCTTCAAGATCAGATCAAGCAAGTTCAAATGGAAGCAGATGTTCTCATCAACTCGCAAGCCCCAACAGGGGTCAATGACCTGGCTTTTGATGATTTCCAAAAGATCCTTAAGGGTAATGGAGGAACTGTTATCGAAAGCACTCCACATGGAGACATTGTGATGGTAATGACAAAAGACATCAAAGATCACACCAACAAGGCTGGCGATCAGTTGAAGAAGAGCGCACAACAAGCCTTGAAGTCTCTCGGCTACTATTCATACATCAAGGATTCAATTCTTATCTTGCGACCCATTGCAGAATTGAACGTAGCATAAACTAACGGGGGGGCTTTTGCCCCCCCAGTATATCTGGAGATGTTATGATTATAGATGACATGAAGACGGTTAGATTTAGATCTAACAATTTGCCCCATATAACATGGGAAGTTCTTTATAACGAAAAAGGTAGAATTATGCTTAAGCGAGAGAGGAGGTTTGTAGCAACTAAAATGTGTGACGATGGTTCAATCGAAGCTCATGATTATAAAGTACGCTTTCAGCCTAGTGAGCTTTCTATGTATTCTTTTAAAGTTGTAGAGATGCAACGTAGAAGAACTCATAAAAAATATACTCAAGAGAGAAAGAGATACATGAAAGCAATTTAGTCTTCCTTATTTCAAAAAATGATAATAAACTGTACATCTTTGTGCAGTTTTTTTTCGTTTGTTTATAATAATGCAAGTAAAACGTCACTGTAGCTATGTAGATACTAGTTTGAAGCTGATCGAGTTATTATAAAGCGGTGAAAACCAGTAAATACCACAAAAACACAACTTTCAGCATTTTATAATCCATTAAAACGCACCGCTAATTCTGACATATAATTTATAATTAATTATATATATATAATTATAATTAATTAATTAATTTAGTAATTATAATTTTGGTAATTTAATAATTAATTAATAATTGGAGTTTTTACCAGTATACACCAGTAGATATGATCTTTTTTATTAGTATAGCTACACCAGCAACTGTAAAACCACAAGCTTCTTCTAGTAGATCATTACCTTTGTTTGTACCTATGACAAATTTTTTTGTTTTTCGCGTCATTCTCTTTGTAAATATGTTATATTGAATTGTGGAAAGGCAATTAAGCCGATCCATTTCGACAACTAACTCCCCGGAGATACCAATGCCAAGAACATCAAAGGCAAAACTTACGCAAAAGAAATTGGATTCTTTGCACAATCAACTAAATGTAATCAGCGCAGAATTGAACTCTGCATTCCTAGAAAAAGAAAAAGAAGTAGAAGGGCTTATCATTGGCTTAATTGCAAATGAGAATGTCTGCATGGTGGGCGCAGCTGGTGAAGCCAAAAGCGACCTAACAAATTGTTTCACTTCTCTTTTGGGAGGTCGCACATTCAATTATCAAGTCGGGGCTTATACACAGCCAGACAATATCTTCGGTGTTGAAAGCCTTAAGGAATTGCGTGACAATGACCGCAAAATGCTTAAGACGGCAAATATGGCACCTGATGCAGACATTGTTTATCTTGATGAAGTATTCAAGGCAAACAATGCCATGATGAACAGTCTTCTTCTCATCTTGAACGAACGTCAAGTGGACATTGGAGAAGGTATCCGTATGAAGACAAACAATCGTATGGTTGTTGGAACGTCGAACGAATATCCCGAAGACACTGATCTCAAAGCATTCTGGGATCGATGGGTTATCCGCTTCTCTTGTAGCACACTAAGAAAGGACGATAGTTTCCAAACATTCTGGAATGGTTATGGCACAGGCTCTATTGGGATTGTAGACACCAAGAAGGCTATGAAAATGTCTGATGTTGACCTTCTTCGTGATTCACTCTGGCTTGTTGACAGTAGCCCTATCTGGAGTTCCATCAAGCAGCTCAGATTTGAACTCATGAGGAATGGGATCACTCTCTCTACAAGACGATGGGGTAAATTGAAGAAGATCCTACATGCAGTAGCTTTGAGAAATGGCAGAATGGTTTCAGCCAAAAACGATCTCAAGTTCCTTATGCACTGTATCTGGAACAGTGAAGATGAGATCTCAATTGTTGCAAACTGTCTATCTGAATCAATTGGTGGCGATCTCAATGTAGCCAATAAAGCATTGGCGGTTGCACGACGTATTTACAACGAGTTGTCTTCTGCAAATCTTCCAGAGAAAAAGCATGATGCTATCATCTACCTTGCTCAGAAGAAAGACGAGATTGAGGTCGTTGAGAAGGAATGCGCTCCTCTTGACACTTCAGATCCAGAAGTTCGTTCTGTTGTGCGTTCAATTACAGAATTGAGAAATTCGGTAGCTAAGAAACTATCAGACATCGTCAACAGTAGATCATAATCAAAAAGGAGTAGCACAATGTATCAAACGAATATACAAAGTCACAAAATGTCTATGCTTTCATTGTTCCGCTACTCCACCCGAAAGGGTGGGGAGAACCACAAGAAGGGAATTGAAAAATTGACAGACGAACTAGACGCAATAATTGAAACCGAAGAAGATCTTGCCGATTATGGTACGAACACAGAATTTGATGCTCTAGACTTCAGCCAAGAAATGTTTGGCAGGTTCTATGGATCTGCCGATAAGAAGTCTGACAATGAATGGGCTTTTGCCCATGAAGAGTTGGATAAGATCAAAGAGATACGTGAGTTGCAACAGATTACAAGCAACGATCCTGACTTGTCTCTCATCAGTACGAATTATGTCCTAGATGAAATGTCTGAGGGTATAGCTTCACTTATCCAAGAATATCGTGTCTATATGGACGACCCAGACAATCAAGACGAAGATGGTGATGCAGATCCAAGTAATTTCTTTGCCAGTGGAGATACACAGATTGCTCTTCAACAAGGTGCAGCTAAATTGCAAGATGCTATTGATGAACTCAAATCAGCAAAACCTCTTCTTGATGCAATGAAGAGTGGCGATGATCCATCTACAGAAGACGGTGAAAAAGATCGTTCAGAGATAGTGAAAAAGCTTATTGATAAGGATTCAACTCTTCGACATGTAATGAAGATTGTTGGCAGACTGCAAAATGCTGTCTCTGGTTTACAAGCGAATAGCCTTGCACAAGAGATGACCGATCAAGAGATCACTACAGGCAAAGCCAAGTTCTCTCATCTTGTCAGTAACGAAAAAATGTATCTTGCTGATGATTCTACTGTAGACAAATTCTACTCCCGGCATATCAATCGTGAGCAGTTTATGTTTAGGCAGAAAGGGAAGAGCAAAAAGATTGGTGGTCCTATTACTGTGCTTGTAGATGAGTCATCATCTATGAGAGGTAGTCGCGAAGATATTGCAAAAGCTACTGCAGCCGCATTATTCATCATGGCAACTGAGCAGAAACGTGATGTAACAGTCATTGGATTTGGAACGAGTATTAATTATACCCTCAAGAGAGGGAAAAATTCAAAAGTGTCCAAAATGAAGTCTAGAAGAAGATCCAATGAAGAGACTTTTACAAAAATGAAGTCTGTTTCATGGATAGCAAACAGAATAAGCAATGGCGGAACTGATTTTGTTCCTGCCATCAAAAAAGCTCTTATGGAGAGCAAAGGTAAGAATGCAGACATCTTGTTCATCACAGATGGTGAGGATCACATCAGCGAATCTGCTCTCAAGTCCATTCAAAAGAGCAAAGACAAAGATGGTACAAGAATATTTACGATCCTCCTTGGTGCTAGAAGAAACAGCCTTTCTTCGGTATCTGATGCGATCTTGCCGTTTCATTCTCTTACTGATCAAAGCATTACCTCGCTTGCGTCACTAATGAAGGCTATGGAAAGGTGAAGCTATTCCATCTAATGGAGAGTATAGCTCTCTCCATTCTTAAGATAATAATTATTGTCTTACTCATCATGTTAATCTATGAAGTGCATCTGTTTTGTTATCATGTAGATAATTTAGTAGAAATATGGACAGGACACATCTAAGTATATAATGCTCTTACAATTAAGTAAGAGCTTTTTTTTGCTTTGCTTATCCTCATTTCTTGCATAAGAAATAAAGCCCAAAATAAGGCGATAAAGAGCTTTTGTTTTGTTTGATATGCATAGACATAGGCAAGGCAAGCAAAACGATTTATAAGCACATGTGTGCTTGATTATTGGGCAAATAAGAGATATACAAATAGAACGACATGAAAGGAGAGGGACCTAATGAATTATATTTATCTTGTGAGATATAAGACCATATATCCAAAGGATATGGAAGAACCAGCACTACAGATAGCTACGAGTGCTTTCTTCTCTAGACAGACGGCAGAACTACATGCATATAAAACTGCGGTATCTTTGATGTGTGGTGAAGAAAGACTAGTTCAAGACGACCCTAGAGTAGAAATGCTTGAAAGATTTAAGAACCAGTTAAAACTAGATGAAGAAGACTATAGAGCATATGACCTTCCTTGCAACTGGACCAAGTCTGGAGAGAAGCTAGAAGATGATACTATAGAGATTGAAAAAATACTGGTTCGTCCATAGAGGTATATACCAGTGTATACCAGTATATACCAGTACAGATTTCATTAATTAGGTCAACAAATACCTTTGTTGTTTGGGTGTCTATTTTTTTGTTCAAACATGATAAATTGATATTGTCTGAATTAACAGATGATAACAACAAAGGAGAAAAGGTCATGCAGTATGCTGATGTGACAGGAAAGAAGATAGACCCCCATTATGGGGACACAAGACATTATATGACTAATGGCGGATACACAAAGAAATCAGGTGTCCCTACAAAATACAAAGTTCAGATTGAAGGCTCTAAGAGATGGTATCGCGTTTACTCTTATTGTGTTTCAAATTCTGCAACTCTGTTTATAAAGAAGAAAGGAGACTTCCTTATTGTCAGAGATATTGGAGGTAACAATGTCTAGTGCTTTACATTATCAACTTCGTAAAGACGTTGCTGGTTTTACACTAACAGCTACTTCGAACCTAAGACGTTTTTGTTCTTACAAAGGGTGGACATATTCCAATAGTGGATATGACAAAGACATGGGTTTCAACGTAACCGTAAAAGGCAAAGGATTGAAAGAAGTCCATCTGATGCCTTATCTCAGATATGACTTTGTTCGTCATACATATCAAGTAGAAAAACAAGATGATGGATCTTTACTAATTAAATTCACATTAGATGGAAATCCTCTTGTAGACTTCTATGATGAATTCAATTCTTATTTTTGGAGAAATCTTCACCCTATCGTCATAGACTACATGAAGAAAGAAAAGCTCTTGGTAGACCATACAATAGAAGAGGTCGTCAACAAGGCTATCAAAAGCCGAAAGAGAGATCCTCGGTTTCGATATTTTCGGGATTATGCCAAAGTAGTAAGAAAATATTTGAGAACAAAAGAAGAGAACCTTGAATTAATTGGAGTAGAAAATGTATAAATGCTCACACTGCGGATCGATGGATCTCGTTGAAAAGGTATGGACATCTGTAAACTCACAGTCTTCAATTGATGCAGATGTGATAGATGAAAGTATGTTTTGTTTGTCTTGTCACGAAGACACAAATGGTGTCGAATTGCCTTGCGTATCTTATGAATACGATCTTCCACTATTTCAGATAGTAGATGGAAATCTAACAAAGATGAAAGAGGTAGCAAAGCTAACCTTGTCTAGTGATGATACTTTTTCGTATCAAGTAGATGATGAAAGCTTTATTGATATCACTGATGATTGTCATTGGATCGTTTTGAAGAGATGGGTGTCTTCAACCATTTATCAAGAGATAATTATCCCATGCTTTCCAAGAATAAACCTTTCTGAACATGGTATTTATGTTCAAGAGTTCTTTAAAGGCAAGCCAATGCTTGATGATCGAGTATATAAGATCAAAGAGAATTTAGAATATGACCGAGTTGTCGGATACATGCCTGTTAGAATCGACAACTACGAAGAAGAATAGGTCTATTGGCTTATGTTGGGAGCTTTTGCTCCCTTTTTACTTTATCTGAATACATAAACCAGTATATACCAGTTCTGATTTCTAGCCCTGTACCTTTAGCTACATAGGTAGCCTATTTTTCATTCAAACATGATAAATTGATATTGCTTGAATTGGCAAGCGAATAACAACAATTAAAGTAAAGGAAGTAAAAATGGCTTGTGGTGAATCTGCAAAAGAAGCGTATCAATTATTGGACGATCTAGGTGGAGAAGATTGTATTCATGCTTACCGATCTCTTTTTGATAACCTTGTACGCTATATGAGTGGAGATGAGATTGAAGAGTTCGTAGAATATTTTAGACGTGTTCATGGAATTAGTAAAGAAGAGCAAGATGAAGAAGTTGAAGAAACAACTTGATAACATCTTATTAAAGTTTATTGTTCTTTTAAATATTGTTCTCTTCACCATTCTATTATATGAAATTTATAGATTTAATTACTATGTAGATAATATAGTAGAGATATGGACAGGACATAAGTAGCAACAGGGGCATTAGCCCCTTTTTTATTGGTTGTAGAATTAAGATTACAATTTTACGTGTGCAGAATTAATACTGGTAAATGATATTGCAATAAATCAAATATAAGAAGTTGTATGGTAAGAATATGCATCGATTTTTTTGAACTAGTATATACTGAGAAGATTGAACTATTATGTTGAAGCCCTTGGTGTTCACTAGTTTATAAAGGTTTATTTTTAGCAGTATATACTGGTCTATATAAATCCTAGTATGGTCAAGCAAAACTAGAAGCTTCTGACCAGGCATAGCTAATGACTACATATTTAAAACTTGAGATACCTTATTTGCGATAATTTATCTAATTTTGTTTTTTTCAAATTAAAAATTGCCGATACAACGGCCTCTTTTGAGGGTTTCTCATACCTATGTTCATATAGTTGCTCTTTTTTTTGTCATATCAACAAATAGATATGTTATATTGATTGTGAGGATTGGACAGGAAAACAAATATTCCGATTCTCATTCAACAACTAATCCTATGTAGGAGAGCAAAATGGCTACACTGCCTAAAACAAAGAAAGCGTTCATCGCTGAACTCAACAAGAAAGAAGTAACATCTATCAAAGGCAAAGCATTGAAAAAATGCACTGTCTTCGCTCTGAAGGCCGAATATTTCGTGCACTTCCCAGAAATGAAACCCAAGCAAGAGCCAGTCAAAAAAGCTGCCCCTAAGAAGGTTGCTCCCAAGAAGACGGCTAATAAAAAGAAAGCATCGAATGAGACCTCAGAAAAGAAAGAGGGGGTCAAGCTAACAGAGAAAGAGCAGGTTGCAAAGATTGCAGATATGGATATGGCTGCAGTTATTCAAATGGCAAAGCAAGTTGCTGCAGACGCAGCAAAAAGTGGTCTTGACAACAAAGAAGAGATCACAAAGCCCACTAAGGCTCGCAAGAGCAAGTGGAGCGATGTGATTCCTCTCCTTTTGGCATCTACCCAAAATCAAAAGAAGGACGGGAGTTATTCCTTTACCCTCCAAGAAGTGATTGATCTCACTGGAATGCCAACAAAGAACAAGAAAGGAGAACCTTCCTCATGGACAATCTATTCGGGCGATTGGAAACCCACATATAAGGGCATCGGCAGTAATGTTGTCCTCTTGGGGCATCAAGCCCAAGTCAAAGGCGCACCTTCATCAAAAGCTGCTCGTAAGCAGTTTGATGCAAGCCAAGCCACAAATTGGACGCTCACTCTCTCTCCTATCACACCCGAGCAACAGATTGCTCTTATGGAACCCCGCCTCAAGGGGCGGATCAAGAATTGGGTGTACACACAACAACAATTCAATACAGTGAAAGCCAAACTTGACGCACAAGAGTAGCTTTACAAGATAGGGCTTGCCAGTGCCGAATAAACTGGCTATATTTTAAGTATACATTTCCTTTTGTAGCAGTCTTGTCTGTACTGTATCCAAAACAGACTATCCTTTTGCTCCTAGAGTCACCCCATTTTTCCTTTTGCGTGGGGTGGCTCTTTTTTTTAGTCTTTATTGTGCTAGTGTAGCTACACCCTGGTTCGAAGCTTGTAGTATTATAGTACTGGCTAGAATATAAACTAGTAAATACCGGTATAACATTTCATAACATAGTTATTATCGAATGATCTTGTAGAATCAAGACAGGTATATCCCCTTGTAGGCATGGATAGAAGACAGCCTGTAAATTGCTGTTTAATCGAGCAAAAAGGCCGATAAAACGCGTTCTGAGGAATTAAGATAGGGATATGCATATAAGCAAATATAAAACGCCTTAAAATCGATTTATGGGAATAGGGTAATGCGTGATAAAATACTTTAATATACTACTTTATACCTGCTTTATTAGACCTTTGGATACGCAGTAGTATATACTGGTTTAATAAAACTAGTATATACTGGTACAGACAACAAATATCCAACCATAGGTACAGACGCACCTTTGTGATATAGGTAAATGATTTTTGCTTGCATTATGATAAATTGATTAGGCGATCAATTCGGATCGTCAAAAAGGAGCAAAAATGAAGACAACCTTTACAATTCAGTGCAGAACATGTCAAAGCACAAAGCAATCAGAGTATTGTGATGTGTGTGGACATGAAACACGTTCACATGACTATGTGGAAAACATAACAGAAGAGTTCGTTCGTGGCCTTTGGCATGAACTAGAGCCACACAGATACAAAGTCGTTTATGACCATCTTGTCTGGAGAATGGAGTCATTCGGACAAGATCCCGATGGAAGTTATTTTATCGAAATCGCAAGAGAAGATGAAGTTGAAAATATTCTTAAAATCTATCCAAAGGAGAACTAATGGAAAAGGAAAAAATAAACTCAGAAGCCTTTAGATTGGCTTTAATAGTGGTACATATGTGTTACCCAAAAATCGTAAATGAAGATACTGTAAATCCAGAAGGATTATCAAAAGTCAAATTACGCATTCCCGATAGCGAATTGGTTTCGCTTGCAGCATATGTAAAAGAAGACTGTAAAAAAGATTGTCTGAAAGCAGTTCAAATGATCGCAAAACAATTCAACATAACCAATCTTATAAAGGAGAAGTAATGGAATGGCAAAGATTCTTTGAACTATATCAAAACAATAGTTCACAATTCGAAAGACAAAATGGACAGTTGTATTTTATCCCAAAAGAGGGGAATGCAATACTCATAGACATAAGGCATCATATGATACTTGCCTATGTCTTTGTAGGCAGAATGGACGGTGGATCTTGGGAAGAGATCTCTGCAAAAGAACTAGAAGAAATAATAAAAGAGGGTTAAGAGAATGGATCTAATTAACGTAAGGCAAGTAATAAAATCACATGCTCCATATGGAGAGATTATTTACTACAAAGACAAAAGAAAAGATGGGTACAGAATTGTATTTAAAGGAATGACCAAACAAGAGCAATTCTTGATTCTCAAAGAACTACCAAATTGGAAGGCATACGAGAACACAAGAGAATCTGGTAGATTTGGGCAGATACGAAGATACGGTATCCAAAAAAACAGCCTGTAGAATTAAGCTAGATACAGACATACGACCATCTTGGCTGATGAGTAATAAAACAATCAATAGCTAGGATGGTTAATTTTTTAATGTGTTCGACCAAAACCATTATATACCAGTAAAAACCATTTCAAATATACTAGTATATTATGGTTTATATATAAGGGTATATACTGGTGATAGAATGCAGTATAGCTACACCTATGTTTATATAGGTCGATTATTTTTTGCTCAAACATGATAAATTAAGATTGCCTATTAGCAAAAGGAGCAAAAACGTGAATTTAAATGAAGTAAAGGTCTCAGGATACAATCAGTTAAGCGATTACTGGGAATTGTATATTGAGTATAAAGGGAAGAACATATTGAAGGTATGGAACGACGGACAAGGGGGAATTGATTGGTTCAAACAAGAGGATCAAATCCTTCTCGACAAGTTAATAAATTTGATGATAAGTATGCCTGTGACTCATTTTGATATGCCAAAGATTCAACCTAAAATATATGGAAGTCACATATGGCATCAAAGAGGCCATTCGAAGTTTGAATGGGAATACATGGAAAGAGTTATTTTCAAACTTCAAAATGGACAAAGCCTACAAGAATCAAGATACCTTAAAGGAGAATCTTGGAGAGAACTTGTTCTTGAAAGCCTAATCGAGAATAGAAACACTTATTAAAATATAACAAGAGTGTAGCCAAGAGCATAGCTCTTTGTTTAATGAAGAATAGAACTAGTATATACTAGTAAATTTTGCTCACACAGGTAAGGCTGCACTTATGTGTTCAAAGGTGGCTAATTTTTCGCTCAAACATGATAAATTGATATTGTCTAATTAGCAAAAGGAGATAGACATGACACTAGATAATTTGTTTGCCATCATAGATAGCAAAGACACTCATCACAATAAAGAGGTT
>Ga0160422_10001967_pt1 | contig 12838 bp, 10 predicted proteins | sample Fk160mmetaG_FD_108192 | JGI IMG/M metagenome (GOLD analysis project Ga0160422, IMG submission 108192) | Marine microbial communities from the Central Pacific Ocean - Fk160115 60m metaG | ecosystem: Environmental > Aquatic > Marine > Oceanic > Photic zone | place: The Central Pacific Ocean...
GGATTCTGTGGTATCCACCGATTCTATGCCGGTAAATGGGTCACAGGTGCCTTGTGGCTGTTTACGGCAGGGCTGTGTGGAGTGGGTCAAGTCATTGACCTCTTCCTCATGAACTCCATCATCGACAAAGGAAACTTGTACCCGTCGATTAACCGATAAGGACCCCCGCAACCGTACCCGTCATGAAGGCGGCGAGCGAACCGCCGATTAACGCCCGGATGGATAAGGACGCCAAGTCGCCCATGCGCTCGGGGGCGATTCCACCGATGCCGCCAAGCTGGATGCCGATGCTCGCGAAGTTTGCGAACCCGCACAAGGCGTAGCTGGCGATAATTGCCGATCGTTGTGAGAGGACGGGCTCGGTCGCGGACATTATTTCACCCAGATGGACGTACGCGATGAGTTCCGTGAGCACCAACTTCTCGCCAAGCAGACCCCCAACAATCGTAGCCTCTGACCAAGGCACCCCCATTGCGAATGCAATCGGCGAGAATAACCACCCAAGAATGCGAGAAAGCGAAAGCGGTTCACCCGTCACGACCATCCAGCCAATCATCCAGTCCACCATCGCAATGAGGCCAACAAACGCGATCAACATGGCCGCGACATTGAGCGCGAGCTTCAATCCATCGGTGGCACCTCGGGCCGCTGCCTCGAGCATATTTTGGTCGACGCGGTCGCCCGACACGTTCAACGCATCGGGGTCGTGAACGACGGACCCGTCTTCCGGGACCATAATCTTTGCGATGGCGAGGGAGGCTGGGGCCGACATGATCGACGCGGCCACCAAGTGCCCTGCAATCCCAGGAATGTCTTGGAGAAACCCCACGTAGGCCGCCATGACACCACCGGCTACCGTGGCGAACCCGCCCGTCATGACCGCGTGCAGCTCGGACCGGCTCATTTTGCCCACGAATGGCGCAATCAGAAGCGGTGCTTCAGTCTGCCCAACAAAGATGTTCCCAGCAGCTGAAAGACTCTCCGGGCCACTGGTCCCCATCGTGCGCTGCATCACCCGTGCGATCACTCGAATCACGCGCTGCATGACGCCCAAGTGATACAGAATCGCAGTCAGGCTGGAAAAGAAGATGATGGTCGGCAAGATCCAGAACGCAAAGGTCTTAACGGGCGGCGATATCCGTCCGATGAATGTGACCGACTGACCCGATGCATCCACGATCTGATGGGGCTCGACTGCTTGAAACACAAAGCTGGCGCCGGCCTCCGAGAAGCTGAGCAACTTCTTCACGCCGCCATCCACGACGCTGAAGAACAGGCTTTGAAGTTCCGGGCTCAATACCACGATCGCGAACAGCAGTTGCAACCCCACACCCCACCCCACTGTTCTCCAACGGATGGCGTCGCGGTTGGTCGATAACAACCACGCGATTCCGATCATGACGCCGAGGCCCGAGAACGAGATTGCGCGATCGAGGAACGTAGGATCAGAAAGTGCAGTGGCGATCATACAAAACACCTTACACACACCGGTTCCGCGGCTAAAGTACCCCCGTGTGAAACGGTCTTGAAACAAAGCCCCGCAAGACCCATGAATGCAGTTGACTATGTCGCTTTCTGAGGGCACAACCCGGACCGAAGCGGCGCACAGGCGCCCCGGAGGCTCATCATGAAGACCGAAATCATTACCCTTATCGCTGCACTCGCTCTCGCCGGGTGCTCGTCAAAGTTTGACGAACAAGACGACGTCCCTGCCGACCAAAGCGACGGCGATGCCGATGCCGATGCCGATGGCGACGAAGACGCAGATGGCACGGACCCCGAGTTGGCCGATGCCGATGACGACGGCGTGACCATTGCAGATGGCGACTGCGACGACGAGGACGACTCAATCTACCCCGGCGCTGGCGATGATTGCGATGGGATCGATAACGACTGCGACGATGTCATCGACGAGGGGTGGATCAAGGAAACGTACTATGCCGACTCTGATGGTGACGAGCACGGCAACCCCAACCGCGACATCGAAGCGTGCGAGCAGCCCAGCGGATATGTGACCGACAACACCGACTGCGATGACTCCGATGCCGATGTCTACCCCGGTGCCGAAGAAGTCATTGGCGACGAAAAAGACAACGACTGTGACGGCGACGAGGACGAGCGCTTTGACATCTCAGCCCTCGAGCCAACCGATGAGACGTCAAATGCCGGAAGCCCATCGGCCATCGCCGTGGATGGAGCCGGCAACGCTCACATGATCTTCCACGATTCCGTTGAAGGTGCAGTGCTCTACCAACGCGTCAGCCCTGAAGGCTTGTTCATGGACGAAACCGTCTTGGTCTCAGCTGCGGACTTCGATGGAGAATACCTCGATGCGGAAGTGGACTCTGGGGGCAAGCTGCACGTTGGCTACACCTCCTCCATGGAGCTGCCCACCGCCACCCTCACGTCTCTTATGTACACCACGCGCTCGGCCTCGGGTGTGTGGGGCGAAGCCATCACTGTTGCAGGCGGCGTCACAGGTGAGCTGGATCGTGGAAAGTACGTCGACTTGGCGATTCAGTATGGCTCCATCACAGGGCCAACACCCATCTTTGCTTACCTCGACAACGACAACGGAACGCCGATGATCGCAGACATGTTGTCGCCAGACCTGTGCCCGATCTTTCCAGCAGGAACCAACTACTTGAGCGGCGCAACCGGTGAGGGCAGCGGCTTGTTCACTGCGATCGATGTGGATGCAGCCGGCTCCAGCCACGTTGCATTCTTCGACCCGAATGCCATCGATATCGATGAAATCGATTTCGATATTTTCGACCCAGAACTGAGCACACCCCAAATCCAATACACGAACTGGACGTGGAACCCCGATGACATCATCGATACCCTCGATGTCGGCGACCTCCTGCCCGAGTACGCCACCTTCGAGGAGACGGTGTCCGAGAGCGAGTACAACACGATCAGTCTGAAGGCTCGGAATGCAGACCAAGTGCCTTGCTTCGCGTCTCAGGACGTCAGCAGCCGTGACCTGATCTTCGGCTGTCGTGAAGCCGAGGGCTGGTCAATCGAAACCGTTGCCTCCGAGGGCGTTACCGGTGCTCAGCCCTCCTTCGCCATCAACAGTTCAGACGAATACTTCATCTCGTTCTACAACGAAGGAACCAAGGACCTCATGCTGGCCATGAAGCGGAAAGAAGCCGATTGGGAAGTCATTACGGTCGACGCCGAGGGATGGGTCGGGAAGCACTCGTCCATCGCCATCGGGCCCGACAACCGGATTCATATCAGCTACTACGACGAGTCCAACGGTACGCTACGGTACGCCGTCGGATACTGACCGGCATGCGCCCGGTGGGCATTAACGATGGGGCCGGCTCAGCGAATGCTGCGTCGGCCCTTCGTGCGTTTAGTGAGCGCTGATGGTGTAGGCCGACTGAACAAGCATTACCGCCCGATCGACTCCGCGATCGGCCACTCGCAGCGTCACGAGCGGTTCACCCCGCACGGCACGCTCACCAACCTTCTTATGGATCGTCAGACCCACCCCGGGGTGCACCGGGTCGTCTGCACGACTCCGCCCCGCGCCGAGCGCAAAAGCGGCTCGGCCAATGCTGAGCGCGTCGACGGCCGTCACCACTCCATCCACTTGCGACTCCACCACTCGATCCGTACAACCGGACCCGAGCAGGGTTGCTTCGGGGTCACCGCCTTGGGCGGCGACCATCCGGCAGAACCGTTCATAAGCGGCGCCCGAAGCAAGCACATCTTTGGCTCTGGGGTCGCCGATCAGGTCTATGGTCAGCGCAGCAAGGTCACCCGGGCCGCCACCCTTCAGGCATTCGATGGCCTCCGTCACCTCGAGGGCGTTTCCAACAGTCCGGCCCAGCGGTTGGTTCATATCCGTCAACACAGCGCGCGTGAGAACACCGGCGCCGCGCCCCACACGGCAGAGCATATCGGCCAAGCCCGATGCGGCCGCATGGGTGCTCATGAAGGCACCCGACCCCCACTTCACATCCAGTACCAACTCATCAATGCCTTCGGCGAGTTTCTTCGACAGGATGCTGGCCGTGATCAGCGGAATGGACGGAACCGTGCTCGTCTCATTCCGCAGGGCATACAGAATGCGATCGGCGGGCGCCAATGATGCGGTTTGACCGCTGATGAAGCAGCCTACCGTCTTCAGCACCGTCGTCAATGACCCCGGATCAAGGTCGGTTCGATAGCCCGGGATGGCCTCAAGCTTGTCCAGCGTACCCCCCGTATGACCAAGTCCACGACCGCTGATCATCGGGACGTACGCACCAAGTTCTGCCCACAGCGGAGCCAAAACCAACGAAACCTTGTCGCCCACTCCGCCGGTCGAGTGCTTGTCAACAAACGGACCAGCGAGTTCTCGCCAGGCAAGTCGGTCGCCCGAATCCACCATGGCCATGGTCAACGCGACCGTCTCTTCCACGGTCATGCCTTGGGTGTATACGAAGGATAGAAATGCAGCCGACTGCGCGCGAGTGACCTGACCGGAGACTATGCCCTCAATCAGAAAATTGATTTGGTCGGTGGTGAGTTCGTGGCCATCACGCTTCGCTTGCAAAACATCGAGAATCATTCAGTAGGCGCCTGTTCCTTTTCCGCCTGTAACGATGGCGACGCTTGCCGATGCTCCGAGGCGGTTCGCACCGGCAGCGAGCATCGCTTTGGCGTCTTCGGCGCTTCGCACACCGCCTGACGCTTTGACGCCAATGTCGGGACCGACCACAGCCCGCATCAAGGCCACGTCTTCTGCGGTCGCACCGCCACCGCCGAACCCAGTAGACGTCTTCACAAAAGCCGCTCCGGCCGCTTTTGAGAGTGTGCAGCCCACAATTTTCTCGTCTCGTTCGAGCATCGATGTTTCCAAGATCACCTTTACCGGACGGCCTTGAGCGGCCCGAACTACGGCTTGGATGTCTTGGAAGACGGCGTCATGATCACCGCCTTTGAGTGCTCCAATGTTGATCACCATGTCGATTTCCTCGGCTCCGTCTGCAATCGCTTCACGGGTTTCGAGGGCCTTGGACCGGGTGGCCATGGCACCAAGAGGAAAGCCAACCACACATATTGGCATCGTCCGGCATCCATCCAACAACCGGGCGGTCAGTCCGATCCACGTGCTGTTGACGCAAACAGAAGCAAAGCCGTGTTGACGAGCCTCCTCACACACCCTCACGATCTGCTCGCGGGTCGTCGTTGGCTTCAACAGCGTATGGTCGATGAAGCGCGCCACATCGGTGGGTCCGGTCGGTGACGTGCCGTCCGTCCCAATGCGGTTTGCACCTGCATTCATAAGCCCTTTCAGTCGCGTGGAGTCCTGCCAGCTGCCGCGCACGGATGCCAAGGGCGTCACAGCAGCCATTTGCAGTTCATCACGCACCTTTTTTGCGATGCTCTCGACCAACGCATCCATGTCTGGACTGTTCGTCACCGCTATTCACCAATCGTGATTGAGTTCATACGAATCGGAACAATGGGGTTGTCGCGGTGACCGGTGTCAGTCGACCCGATGGCGTTGACCACATCCATCCCCTCGATCACCTTGGCGAACACGGGGTGCTTGCTGGGAGTCCGGGTGTCGAACCAGTCCAGGTAGGAGTTGTGCACGGTGTTGATGAAGAACTGACTGCCGCCTGAGTTGGGCCGACCCGTGTTGGCCATCGAAAGCGTGCCGGGTTCGTTGCTGAACTTGGCGTCTTCAAGGAACTCGTCTTGAATGGTCCCGTGAGGTGGGCCACCCGTTCCGGCCATCGGACTTTCCGGGTCTTTCGAGTGCGGGCAACCGAACTGGATCATGAAGTTCGCGATTACCCGGTGAAAATGCAGCCCGTTGTAAAACCCATCGTTCGCAAGATCGATAAAGTTCTGCGCAGTAACCGGCATCTTGTCCAAGAAAACCTCGACCTTAAAGGTTCCTTCCGTCGTATCAAATGTTGCAACTGGGTTGCCCATGGTGCCTCCTTTAGCGTTTACTGGACCCCCTTATCCTGTGAAGGTCCGGACCGGGAGTTTCGCGCCATTTGGTGATATGCACTCGCATGCCTGAATCCCTCAGACTCGCCTTTGTATGCACTGGAAACATCTGCCGATCCCCCATGGCAGAGGGCTACGCGCGCGCCTACGGGGCCCGTCGTGGCCAGTTGATCGAATCGCGCTCGGGCGGCGTTTTGGGCATCATGGATAAACCCGCCGACCCCCTCGCCGTGCGGGTCATGAATGAAATCGACATCGACATCGAGGGCCATCGGTCGGGCGGTGTCAACTCAGAACTCATGGCTTGGGCCGACTACGTGTTGGTCATGGAATTGCATCACGCTTCAAAACTGCGAGAACGATTCCCTGACCATGAAGACAAAATATTGGTCCTTGCGAACTTCGGCGGCATGATGGAAGTCTCCGACCCGATTGGCGGTTGGCGCTGGCGGTTCCGACGGTGTCGACGGGACATCATCAAGTGCATCGACAGCTTTTTCGATAGCATTCCGCCCGCGCCGCGCCTCTAACGACCGACAAATCGCCCATCGTCGAATGACCAAACCTTGTGGATGTCGGAACCATCGCGAACATCAAGTTTAAAGCTGTGCGAACGGCCGTCTGCGGTGACCAGCCGAACTTCCCGGGCCCCCGCGTCCACTTCGTGTTTGAAGAGCGGAGTCTTGCGAACGAGTTTGCCATCCACGTAGACATCGGCCCGCGGCAGCGAACTGATGGTGATCAACCCCTCGCCATCCCGCTCTACAGCGATGGGTTCCGGAGTGAATGGAGCCACAGTCTCTTGACGATCCGAGGTCGGGGCAGCCGTCTTGGCCACAGTTTCGGGTTTCGGAGCCGCGGCGGCGGATGCAGACTCCGCAATGGGCGTACGCATGCCCTCGGATTCGACTGCCGCATTAGCCACCCCAACGGAGCCCGCCGCATCCGTGATTTCCGCAATGGGTTCCGTCGCGATTGGGTCTGTGGGGTCCTCGTTAAACAAGCGGACGGCCGTGTACAACACAATTCCAAACGCAACGACTGTGTAGGCGGGCAACGCGAGACGCGCCCAATCAACTTGCGCGGTCGCGACAGGATTTTCCGCCACCCGACGCACGGGTCGTACAGGTCGCTCGATGTCACCAAATGACAAGGGCAGGCCGGGAGCAGCGACCTCGTTGGTCACGGACTGGGGTCCATTGTCGGCCCGCCCCGCGACGGATTGAGTACCGAGTTTACGTGTCACCTTTGTTTTCTCATTGAGCGCACTCATCTGGCTCTGAAAGCGGCGCAGCCCCTCGCGAGCAGAGACGGGGTCCTGAACCAACCCGGCGAGCGCGCGCCCCATCGCCAATGCGGACTCGAACCGAGCGGCGGGATCACGCTGCAGGGCCCGGACGAGCACGCGTGCGAGCCCTGCGTATTCCCTCGGCAGTCGGGCGGCCCGACGCGCGGATTCATCGTGCTGCAGCAGTTGTTTGAGGACATCCGGCTCTTTTTCCTTAAACAACGGTTGGACTGCAGCCATCTCGTACAACACCACAGCCAAACCGAAGAGGTCGGCTGCAAGGTTCACGGCCTGTCCTTCGGCCTGCTCGGGGGCCATGTAGCCCCATGTCCCACGAACAGCGCCCTTGTATTCAGGGCGGCTCCAGCCCTTCGAGATGCCGAAATCCAGCAACTTGATGACCCCCTGCGGGTTGATCATGAGGTTGGAGGGCTTAATGTCACGATGGACAAGATTCAGGGGTGCCCCATCTTCTGCAGATGCCGCGTGCGCGTGAGCAAGTCCATCGCACACCTGCCGACCGATTTCAGCAATAACATCGAGCGGCACCGGCACGCCGTGGCGTCGGCAGAGGCTCACGACCCGCCGAAGTGTGAGCCCGTCAACATACTCCATCACAAGATAATAGAGGCCGTCGGCGCAATCGAAGTCCTGTATCTGGACCACGTTTTGATGCTGCAACATCGAACCGATGCGCGCCTCATGAACGAACAGCTCCTGGAACGGCTGGTTGTCGGCAAAGTCGGGAAGGATGACCTTGATCGCGACCCTCGGGTTCACCCCGGCCAAGCTCTCGCGCCGTGCTTCAAACACTCGGGCCATGCCCCCGGTCGAGATTGGCCGGACCAACCGGTACCGGCCCAAACGTTCAGGTGTTCCATCCGCCAACTGGCGGGCGATCGGAGTGGGTTCTGTGTTCATCGGCAGTGGGGGGGGTCAGTCGGAGGACCAACCGCGGGGATGAACGAAGCGTATCACACGAGGGATCCCGTGCCCACGCAGCTACATGCGCTCGAGGGGTTCAATGCCCAAAATTCGGAACCCCTCACCGAGCACGCGGGCCGTCGCCTCCACCAACGCGAGGCGCCGACGCCGGTCGGCATCGGTCGCCGCATTCAACACGCGCTCCTCGCGGTAAAACCGGTTGAAGACGTTGGCTGTTTCGTACACGTAATCGCAGAACAAGTTTGGCCGATGAGCAGAGGTCGCCGTCGCAACCGCGGCACCGAGTCGAAGCAACTGCATGACGAGTGCCCGCTCATACGGGCCGGAGACACCCAGGCCCTCGATGGATCCGGTGGCATCGCCCTTGCGTTGAATGCTTCGGCACCGCGCATAGCTGTACATCAAATACGGTGCAGTGTTTCCCTCAAGACTCAACATTTTATCCCAAGTAAACGTCACGTTCGATTGGGGGTTTTGCGAGAGGTCCGCATACCGGATGGCGCCTGTTCCGACGGCTTCGGCCACCGCAGCCCGCTCGTTGTCATCCAAGTCGGGTGACTTTTTATCCACAACGGCGCGCGCTCGTTTGACCGACTCATCCACGAGATCGAGCAGTCGGATCACGTTTCCCTTGCGCGTGCTCATGGCACCCTCGGGCAAAACGAGCATTCCAAACCACGTATGCATCAGATCCATGCCATGGTCGGGCTGCCACCGCTCCCATGCATCAAAGACCTGCCTAAAGTGCAGTTGCTGACGGGTATCCGTCACGTAGATCACGCGATCGGGACCCCACGTGTCGCGCCGGTGTTGAAGCGTGGCAAGGTCGGTGGTTCCATAGAGGAAGGCGCCGTCTTGTTTTTGGATCACCAAGACTGTATCGGCCAAACCCTTCGGTCCGTCCTCACCCCATCGAACCACCACTGCACCGTCGCTGTCCTCGGCGATCCCCAAGGCCTTCAGTGATTCGACAACATCCGGCAACACGGGGTTGTAAAAGCTCTCGCCAAGCACCTCATCAAAGGCCACACCGAGGCGGTCATACACGCGATTGAACTCAACCATTGACGCTTCAATAAACTGTGTCCACAGCGCGTGATTTTCAGGGTCGCCCGACTGAAGTTTGGCCGTCTCTGCCCGTGCCTGAGCGTTCATGTCATCGTCGGCTTCACTTCCAAATTTGACATACAAACGCTCCAGCTCGCCGATCGGATCCCGGTCGAAGGCTGCTTGGTCCAACCAGAGATTCCACGCGACAATTAGCTTCCCGAACTGGGTGCCCCAGTCGCCAATGTGGTTGTCCGCCACGACGGTCCAGCCTTGCGCGCGGTGCAGCCGATCCAGCGTGTTGCCAATGATGGTCGACCGCATGTGACCCACATGCATCCGCTTGGCCACGTTCGGACTCGAGTAGTCAATTACGACCGTCCGTCCCCGTCCTGACTGTTCGATTCCGCGGTGCGGGTCTTCGACCTGCCGACCAAGCTGCGCTGCCAAAAATGAATCGTTGAGCGTAAAATTGATAAACCCAGGGCCGGCAACGGCCGTCGTCTCCACCGCAGGATGGTCTGCGATAGCTGCGTTTATTTGCTCGGCCACGGCTCGGGGGTTGGTCTTCATCGCACGCCCCAAACGAAACGCGTGATTGGATTGGTAGTCCCCAAATTTTGGGTTCTGAGTGGGCTGAGCCCACTCAGCGGGAACCAACCCATTATCAAAACCGGCTCGGTCTGCCGCCTCAGCCACCAGGGTGTGAAGCAGAGCGGGAATCGTCAACATGGGCACGCATTACCTCCAAGAGCCTTGGCAGCTAACGCGTCTGTGCCACTCGGGGTACGACACCCTTGCTTCGAATTCACTCCAGCGACTTTGCAGCCTGAAATCCATTTTCGAGATAGCTTGGGCTCTGATTGGAGGGGCCCATGGCTGAATCCCTTAGCTTGCCAGAGAAAAGCAGCTTGAACCCAGTAGATCGTGACTCTCTGTCGCACCTGTACCGCGAGATGCTACTCATTCGCCGGGTCGAAGAGCTTGCGGCCAAGGCCTACACCCAGCGTAAGATCCTCGGGTTTTGTCACCTTTACATCGGCCAAGAGTCCGTTGCAGTCGGCGCCGCTGCATCCACAAGCGATGACTACTGGATGACGGCCTACCGCGAACACGGCCAAGCCATGGCCAAAGGCATGAGTGCCCGCACCATGATGGCGGAGTTGTTCGGGCGCCAAACCGGCTCCTCAAAGGGACAAGGCGGTTCCATGCACCTGTTCGACAAAGAGAACAAGTTCATGGGCGGGTATGGGATCGTCGGTGGCCATGTCCCACTCGCAACCGGAGTGGCTTGGGCAGCCAAACAACGCAAAGAAAATAGAGTATGCGTCTGTTTCTTTGGAGATGGTGCAGCACACCAAGGCGCCTTCTTTGAGGCTCTTTGCTTGGCCCAGCTCTTCAAGCTGCCGGTTGTGTTCATCTGCGAAAACAACTTCTACGCCATGGGCACACCGCTTCACCGTCAGTCGGCCGTGACCGACCTCAGCCTGCGAGCACTCGGCGTGGGAATGGTCAGCGAACAGTTCGAGGGTTTCGATGTCGAAGTCGTCCGGGAGCGAGTCGGCGCTGCTGCCGATTTCGCGCGCGCTGGCAACGGTCCCGTTTTGCTCGAGATCGTGACCTATCGGCACCGCGGGCACTCCATGTCTGACCCAGCGAAGTACCGCCCCGACGGTGAACTTGATGAGAAGAAAAAGTCCGATCCCTTGGCAATCACCAAGGCTCGACTCACTGAAGACTTCGGTCTAAGCGAGGCCGACCTCGCCGCGATCCATGAGTCGGTTGAGGTCGAGGCGCAGGACGCGTGGGACTTCGCCCACGACAGCCCCGAACCAGACACCTCAACGCTGTACGACTACACGTACGCCCCGCAGGAGGGTTGAACCCATGGCCATGATCCAGATCCGTGAGGCACTCCGCCAAGCCATGCAGGAAGAAATGCGTCGCGATGAGAGCATTTTCTTGATGGGCGAAGAGGTCGCCCACTACAACGGCGCCTACAAGGTCAGCCAAGGCATGCTTGAAGAATTTGGCGAAGATCGCATTGTCGACACGCCCATTTCCGAAAATGGCTTCGCAGGGTTGGGCGTTGGAGCCGCCATGGCTGGCATGAGGCCCATCATCGAGTTCATGACATGGAACTTTTCGCTGGTTGCTTTTGACCAAGTGGTCAACAGCGCCTCGAAGATCTACCAGATGTCAGGCGGGCAATACTCCATACCGATCGTGTTCCGTGGCCCAAATGGCCTCGCTGAAAATCTCGGCTCTCAGCACTCAACATCGGTGGACAGTCTGTACGCGCACTTCCCCGGTCTCAAGGTCGTGACCTATGCGACCGCCTACGACGCAAAGGGATTGTTGAAGGCTGCCATCCGTGACCCCAATCCCGTGGTCTTCCTTGAAAGCGAGCTGACCTACGGGATCAAAGGCGAGGTCCCGGATGAGGAATACATCATTCCGCTTGGCAAGGCTGACATCAAACGCGAAGGCACAGATGTCACGCTAATCACCTGGGGCAAGCAACTGTTTAACGTTGAAAAGGCCGCCGGTGACCTCGCAGCGCAAGGAATTAATGCTGAGATCGTGGACCTCCGCTCGCTGCGCCCCCTCGATCACGAAACCGTCTTCAACTCGGTTGTGAAGACCGGGCGAGCCGTCGTGATTCACGAAGGATTTCTCTTCGCTGGTGTCGGCGCTGAAATCTGCGCACGCATCCAAGAGGCGTGCTTCGACATTCTTCAAGCCCCCGTGCTGCGCGTCACCAACCGAGACGTCCCGCAGCCCTACGCCACCAACATGGAACAGCTGGTCGTACCAAGCCCTGATCGAATCGTTCAGGCTGTGCGCACAGTAATGGAGCGATAACGTGGCCGAATTTTTCGAAATGCCCCAAGCCTCGCCGACAATGGAAGTGGGTACTGTACTCGCTTGGAAGAAAGCCGAAGGCGACACCTTGTCTCCCCAAGACGTCCTCGCCGAAGTCGAGACTGACAAAGCGGCCATGGAAATCGAAGTGTTTGACTCCGGCGTCCTGCTGAAAATCCTCGCGAATGAGGGCGACCAAGTGCCTGCCGGGCAGCCAATCGCCATTCTGGGTTCCAGCGTCGACGAAGACATCAGTGACCTGCTCGCCGAGTTCGAACGCATCAAGTCGAGCGGCGGATCGACGGCAGCAGCCGAACCGGAACCCTCAGCAGCCCCCGCCCCCGCCCCCGTGGCTGCGCCTTCCGCTCCGGTGGCGACGGCACCAACGACCACTGGACTCACTCCCTTTAGCTGGGCCGGCAAGACGGTGGATGATTCCATCATGGAGATGCCAACCTTCACCGTCGCATTGCCCACCGCATCCCCAGGCGCGGCGCCCCTCCCAGCCGGAAAGGTCCGGAGTTCGCCGGCTGCAAGAGCCGCCGCCCGCGCCCAGCGAATCGAAATCGGAACCGTAATCGGAACTGGACCCCGTGGACGTGTCACCCGAGCCGACGTGATGCGTCATGCAGCGGGTGTGCCTGCGATGGTTGCCGCTGCGCCTGCTCCGGCACCCGCGCCTCGTGCGATTCCACTTCCAACGCCCGAACCCGGCGACGAGGTGATCCC
>Ga0160422_10001968_pt1 | contig 12838 bp, 11 predicted proteins | sample Fk160mmetaG_FD_108192 | JGI IMG/M metagenome (GOLD analysis project Ga0160422, IMG submission 108192) | Marine microbial communities from the Central Pacific Ocean - Fk160115 60m metaG | ecosystem: Environmental > Aquatic > Marine > Oceanic > Photic zone | place: The Central Pacific Ocean...
GTGCTTGGCCTAAAAGATCTCTTCCAAGCATTAATTCAGGGATAGCAGCTTTTTGAATTGGTGTTGGATTTTTATAACCCTTTTTTTTAAGCGATTTTAATAATGATTCATTAAAACCAAAATTTAAGAAACCAAAATCATCTTCTATTTGCGTTTCTGTTTTTTCTATTGAAGTATCCTCATTAATTAAATTATTTACATAATCTTTAGTAAGATTTTTCCCCTCAACATCTGAAGGAATCGATTTTCTGTTTGAAACCATTAAAAGTGCCTGATGTCATCTGATCAGGCTTACAACTTTTTATCTTGATTGAGATCTTAATTTGTTGTTTTGCCATTCAGAGCCTTGTAACTAATTTAACATCTCATGGTCAAACATAAAATTAATAAACTAATTATTCAAAACAATAAAGAGTTAAATTTTTCTTGGCTCTTGTAATCGCTGTATAAAAGAGTCTTTTCTCAAAATTGTCTTTAAATATTGTTTTTTTATGATTATTACTGTCTATTAACTTTGAGTTTAATAAATTGTGGTCCCATAAAATATATACATTATCAGATTCACTCCCTTGTGATTTGTGTATTGTTAATGCTATAGCAGGAACAATGTTTTGTAATTTATTTGGTTCAATTAAAGCTGCTACTTGTTTGTTAAATTTATTAAATTTTCTAAATAGAAATTTTCTTAAGTTACCATATCCGATAACTACACCAATGTCTCCATTTGAAATACCTAATTCATTATTATTCTCTGTACACATGATGGGCATTCCTTCATCCCAATTTAAGAAATTATACGGATTATTATAATTAAGGATTAATTTATTTAAATCATTAACACCCCAAATTCCAGAATTTGTTTTACATAAAATTAACTGTGAATTCAACTTTCTAAATATTTCTAATACTAAGTTATTTTCACAATCATATAAATTATCTATCTCTTTATTAAATATATAAGTTTTATTACTTAAAAGGCGAACTGAAGCTTTCATATTTTTAAGATGTAAATTGATATCATCTAGAAGATTTTCAGGAATAGATTTATTTTTATTCTTAAATACCTTAATATTACTCGGAATTTTATTTTTATATATTTGGTTAAGTTTATAATTAAAAAGATTATTATCTTTATTAAAAATTAATTTACTTAACTCAACAATATCTCCGCTATTTCTATAAACTTTTTCAAGATTAACAATTAATGAATCAAAAGGATTTTTCTTTAAATTAGAAAATATATAATTCCAAATTGAACTATTATTAATAGGGGGTAATTGATTTGCGTCTCCAACTAAAAGTAATTTACAGTCCTTAGCTAAATAATTGAGTATTATTTCAAATAGATCAATATTCACCATTGACATTTCATCAATAACAAATATATCTAATTCTTTCAAATCATATTTTAATTTGCCACTCTTATTAATTGAATTATAAATCCATCTATGAAGGGTTTGACATTCAATTTTATCAATTTCATCTTTATGATTAGATTTCTTTTTATAATCAAGAGATTCTTTTAATCTTGAAGAAGCTTTTCCAGTTGGTGCCGACATCCCAATATTTATATAATTATTTTTATTTTGATAATATAAAATTGTTTCTAAAATAAGAGTAGATTTACCTGTACCTGGCCCCCCTTGAAGAAAAACCAAATTTGATTCCTCGAATAAATTTATAATATTTATTTTTTTATCGCTGCTATTTGAGGCAACTTTTCTTGGCGAATTAGTATAATTTATATTTATTCTTTTTAAAAGAATATCTAAGATTTTTTTTATTTTACTTGTCCACTTTTCAAATGATAGTTTTCTATTCTCAAAAATTATTGGTGAATCTTTAGTATAAATTAAGCCTGATTTAACTAATGCATTAATATGCTTTTCTGGCCAATCATTTCCTTCAAATTCAAATTCTTTATTAACATTATCTATTTCAACAAATACTTCTCCTTTCTTCTCTGATTCTTTTAATAAATTAATAACATCTTTTATATAAGTACCATATTTCTTTTCATCAAAATTAAAGTTTTCTCTTAAAATTTCAAAAATATGATTATATTTATAAACTCCCATAATTTATTTTATAAAAAAGATCCTCTTTTAAATAAATTATCTAAATAATTTATTCTCTTTAATGGAGCCTTTCCAATAAATATACCTGGAGATAGTTCATTGGAAATAAATTCATTTTCTACTGATTTTTTGGGTAATCCTCTTAGGAAAACATAAACATAACCTCCAAGATTTTTAATTGGGTCATAATTTTTTAATCTCCATTTTAATAATCTATGTAAAGCGAGTAAATATAAATGGGATTGAAGTGGGTAGTGATGCTTTATCATCTCATTTTTCATATTTTCATAATCATAATTTTGTGGAATACATTTTGATTCAGGACTATTTGAAATATAATTGCTTTTCCAGTCAATTATCCACCACTTACTACAATCTAAGTTATCTCCTATTGGTACTATGCAATCTATAAAACCTGAATGAAACCCAGAACTATAAATCTTTAAATCTTCTATCTTTTTGGAATAATTTACTCCAAAATCATATTGCTTTTCAAAACAAAAACATTTTGCGATATCCATAGAATTAACTACTAGACCATTTTTTGATAAGGCTAAGTCATATTTTAATTCTTTTAAAATATGTGAGTTTGGGATATCAACTAATCTTTTATATTGCAAGTTTTCTCCAAGAGAGCATCTTCCCACCCTTAGAATTGCATCTTCAACTTTATTTAACAAAGAAATATCAATATCAAAATTGGTAAGTTCTTCAGCAATTATTTTCCTAAGATTTTGTATGTCTTCTTTATAAAAATTGTATCTTTCAATTATTTTATGTAAACAAGTACCAGCATTTTTCCCTTTTGGAAAAGAACTTAAGGGATTAGCCTCAGTTAATAAACCTGATAATTTGTTTGTATTCTGATTGATTTTACTTTTTACAATAGAAGATTTATCTTCATAATCTTTTAAATTAAAATTAGTTTCATTATTTAGACTTGTCCATGATGAATAACTTGTTCTAGTAATTAACTCTTTTATATGGCTTCCTTTAAAAGTTCTATTGGTTTTTTCATAAAAAATCCATGGTGATTTATTTATATATTTATTATTATATTTATTTTTAAGTTGATCTATTTGAGGTTGTTTTAAATCTATTTTATTTTTGAAAATATATTTTTCTTTATTAGGAAAATTTTCTAGTAGATTTTTATTTAGAATATTATTTAAATTATCAATATTATTAAAAATTATAAGTTTGTATTTTGCTCTTGATAAAGCAACATATATTAATCTTTCAGATTCATTTTCCAAATCTTTCTCTTCTATAGATTTTAAATTCTTAACCTTATGATGACTATCAATTATATTTAAATATATTTCTCTCTTTTTATTATCTTTCCAAATAGGACCCTTTAAATAGTTAGAACTTTTACTTATGTCCCATAAATATGGGCAAATTACTATATCGTATTCAAGCCCTTTACTACTATGAATAGTTGATATATTTATACCTTGACTCTGATAATAACTCTTTATATAGTATTCCTCACCTAAAAGTGTTCGCGTATTTTTATTTAATTCATTTTGATACCAATTAATTAAATTATTTAAATTATAATAATTTTTAATTAATTCTTGGTCAATGATTTCAGCTAATTGAAATAAATTCGTCATTAAATCATTATTCTTGATAATAAATGGAGAATTATATTCATTAATTAACTCATTTACTAAGTTTATAAATCCTATCTCTTCAAGAACATCAGACCATTGTCTTAATCTTTCTGATATTTTATTAATTTCTTTATTATTATCAATATCCTCGAATATCTCTATTTTGATTTGTATGAATTTTGATGTTGCTAATAACATTATATCCTTTGTTGAAAAAGGATTAATTAAACAATTTATAAATAACTCCAGTAATTGTGCAGACTCAGTATCAAATATATTATTTTTGTTTATTATTTTACATGGTAAATTTCTCTTTAATAATAAATCTTTAATATTTATACATTGGTAATTATAAAGAGTTAATATCACAATCTTATTTATGTCTATATCTTTGTAATTAATAAGTAGATATTGTAAATAATTAATTAGATAATGTTCAAGTTTAATATCCTTTTCTGAGAATTCTATTATTTGAAAGACTGATCCAGATTTCAAAGTTGTATTATTTTTTGCATATAGTTTTGGATAATTTAATTTAGAGCTTAATAGACCATTTCTATAAATACAATTTATTACTTCAATTAGTTCTTTCGATGTCCTATAATTATTAGTCAAAGTATATATTTTCTCTGAATCATTTTTTGTATTTAAATAAGTTTCTATATCCCCTCCTCTAAACTTATATATTGCTTGCTTAGGATCTCCTACGCATAATATAAAGTGATGATTATCATTAAATAACTTCTTTATTATGGACCATTGAATCTTATCAGTATCTTGAAATTCATCTATTAAAATACATTTATATTTCTTTCTAATTAGTTTAATACTTCTTTCATCTTTATTATTTTTATTTAAATATACATTTTCAATTATTTTAATTAAATCATTATAATTAATTACATTTTTTTTATCTTTAAGTTTAAGTAATTTCGAGAATGCTTTATCTAGTGCAATTCTTATAAATACATTAAAAAAACCATCTTTTAATTTATATATTTTATGTTGTAAATTTTTATAGTCGGATAAATCAATATCAATATTATATTTGTTAGCTTCTTTGATAATGGTTTTATCATAAAAGTATTTTGAGAGTAAATCATCATTTGAAATATCAAAAATAATATTAGTGATATTTTTTTCATTAAGTAATTTATTAATTTCAATAATCCAATTAGATATCTTTTTGCATTTGTCTCTTGGATTCCCTGAGTAAATTCTACTTTTAAATCCCTTCTTTTCAATTAATTGGCCAAGCTTAATTAAAAATTTAAAGAAGTTTTCTCCTGTTCTGCTCCATTCTTCACAAAATTGATTCCAGGCTAAAGATATATATTCAATCAAAAATTTATTTGTATCCAATAGATTGTTATATTGAGTGTTATAGTTGCAAATATTTTCCTGATCAATTTCTCTTAAAAGATTAATAAATAATTTTTTGTTTATAACATTAATTTCTTTATTATATTTCGTTGATATCTTTTTATTTTCTATAGATCTTATTATTTCTTTTTCAAGTTGGGAATATTCTTCAATCCATAATTCATTAACAATAGAAATATATAGATCATCAATCGTATTATTAAGTGTTGTCCCTAACTTAGTTGATAACTCAATACTATAATCATCAATTATCTTTTTACATAGTCCATGGAAAGTCGTTATTGATAAATAATTAATATCATCTTTTATATTTTTAATGTTCTGAATTATCTTATCCTTGTTAGGATTATTTATAATAAATTCATCGCACCAGTTTCTTAAGGTTATATCTACATCCTTTGTTTTTCCAGTAATATAATTTTCAAAATTATCAATCCTTTCATTAATTTTTATACTTAGTTCATTACAAGTATTATTTGTAAAGCTTAATAATAAGATGTTTTCAGGATTAATATTATTTTCAAAGATACTTCTTAAAACTATATGTGATAATGTAAAACTTTTACCCGTTCCGGCACTCGCCTCTATTAATGATAATCCATCTTTTAATTTTATATTATTAATATTCATAAATCATATTTTTACTTCTTTTTTATATAAAGTGTACTTATTAAATTTCTTTAATAAGTATTCTTCCTCTATCTTAATCTTATTAGATATTATCAATGTTAATAAAATACTAAGTATTAAATTATAAATTGTAAATGATTTTATAAATAAACTAAATGAAATTAATATTAATGAATAGTACATTGGGTGTCTAATAAATCTATAAATGCCACTCGTAATTAATTTACTATTTTCTTTTGGTCTTGGCATAGGTGATAAGGATTTACCAAGGTCTTTTGCTGAAAATATAATGAATATTAAAGATAGAATAATCAAGAAGTTAGTTATGTAATTGATTATTAGATATTCTCCCTGAATTAATGTTTGATTAAATAAATTAACTTTTATAAAATGTAATGCAATTATTATGAATTGACATGTAACTAATAACAAGTCCTTTTTAGAAGATCTTATTTTTTTATAAATATTAAAACTCATTTTATAATAGAGTTATGATAGAGATGAAATAAGAGGTTTATATAATTTTATGGATAATTCTTGGAAATATTTACTATTTAAGAAGAAATAAGGGTCTTTTTCGTATCCGTAACATAGTTTCATCTCAGGTTTATCTCTCTCTCCTATATTAAAATTCTTATTTCCTATCCATTCATCAATAAAAGCTTTTTTATGGTCTTTGTTTTTTATAAGAGAGAATATATATTTATAGCTGCTTTCTGGAGGTAGTGGTAAGCAATATTTGAGTGAACCATGATAAATATTTAAGTATTTATCAATCAATTTAATTGCATCAATTTTACTTGGGGCTTTTAATACTTCTACCTTATAGAGATTGTTCTTTCTATATATAATTTGGGCTTTATTTATATCTCTATCTAATGTTGCGATGAATAGGAGTTTAATCCACGTTTCTGATCTTTTTGAAAAATTTATGTTTGAATGTATTAATTCAATAATCCTATTATCACATTTTATATATTCAACTTTATTTGATTCTGACTTTTGGTACTTTCTTTGAATATTATCTAAATCTTTAAAATTATAAATTAAACTACGAATTAGCATCTGGACTTCCTTTTCATTTAAATAAATACTATTTTTTGGTGAAATAATTCCATTTGAGATGATCTTTTCTTTTATCTTTAATTCATTTAATTTAATTTTGAAGTCTGAATGCTCAATATCTATATCATTTAATAAATTAGTAACTAATTTATATTTCTCATAATTACTTATTTTCTCATCACTTGGATTATATATAAATTTTTTCTTTGGAAAAATGTTTCTTTGTCTTAACCAATATAATTGTGGAGATTTAAACCATTTAATTAATTCTGATAATTGATATTTTGTATATTCAAAACTTTCATTTTTAAATTCTAATGATTTTATTAATCCTTCATTAGGATCAAATGATGTATAACTTATCTTTTTAGAATAACCTTTATTAATCTCTATATCAGTTATTAAATTATCTTGATGATTTATATCCAATTGATTTTTTAATAAACTTATTAGTTTTTTAATAGGAGAAGAAATTTCTAATGCATTATTCTCAAAATCATAATTAGACCAAGAAATAATAAATTTTTCTCTACAAGAGAGTAATAGTTCTAAAAATAAGTATTTTTCTTTATCTATTAAAGAGGGATCTCCAAATCTATATTCATTATTAAGTATATTTATTTTATCTCTGTCGATGGTTTTGGGATATATTATTTGATTCATCCCCATTAAAAATATAATTTTATGAGGGAGATTTCTTGAATTTTCAATAGTACTAATTAAAACCTCATTCTTTCTTCTATCAAGATTACTAGTTTGATTATTTATGTAAGTACTTAAGATCTCGCTTAATACATTTAAATCAATTATTGCTTCAGAATCAATATTCCCAGATATATCTTCTAAGATTTTATATAAATTATTTATATCATCTTTAAATTTATCATTTTGAATTTCATTATTGTGAAATATATTCTTAACAATTGAAATCCAATTTGCGAAACTATTAGTGCTCCTTAAGCTTTTAATTATTATGATTATTTCATTTAATATTAAGATCCATTTATTGATATCAATGCTCGGATTATTTGGAGAATATGAATTTATATCAGTATTTTTGATATAAAAATCTCCTGAATAGATTTGACCTAAAGTAAATCTCTTAATACACCATTCGAGACTATTTTTGTATTCTCCTAATCTTTCTTGTCTATTTATTCCCCAGTGGAACCCTGAATCTTTTAGATATAATAAAATCTCTTCTTTTTCTTCATTATTAAAGTTATATATTGACTGAAATGTTATCTCAGACAACAATTCTCTAATTTCGTTAAGGGAGATTTTTTTATTTGCTATCTCTATAAGTATTTTAAGAAGTTTATAAATTGGTGATAAATCTTTGTAATTCTCAATTGATAAAAAATATGGAATTCTATTATTAGAATTAAAAATAAATTTTAAATAAGGTTTTAAATTATTAATTTGATTTGTCGCTAATAAAATATCGCAGTAATTAATATCTTTATTAGTTGCGCAAATATTTATAATATGATTTTTGATATATTCTAATTCTATTAGAATGTTTTTACATCCCCTAAAAGTTATAGAGTCATCATTATTCTCAATCTTGAATTTTTGTTTATTATTATTTATTAAATTTTTTTGAATTTGGTGAATTAATAATGGTTTTTGATTTTTTTTAAAGATAATTGTTGGGTCAATAAAGGGTAATTGAATATTTACTTTTACCTCTTGACTGAAGATTGTTTCCTCTATTAATTTCTCAAAATTGGCAAAAAACTTACAAAAAATTGATTCAATACTTTCGGTTGATAAATATTGCTTTTTGTTATCGTTGTTTAGAGAAATTGCACCGTCTTCTATATTGATTCTTTCCCAGAGATTGTTTCCTGGAGATAATAAATAGATATTTACATTTGTAAGTTCAGATAATTTAGAATAAAAATTAATTTGTAATTTAGAAAGATTATTTGAAGCAACTATATATATATTTTGGGGGATTGTAATTTCTGAACTATTTTTTAAATTATTAATATCATTTATTATCTCTCTCATTGTTATACAAATTGGCTTATTTAAGATTTTTTCTATTAATTTAAAAAGAATAGGTTGCCAATATTGATCTTTATTTAATCCTGAAAATAAGTTTGTGTTTTTTAAATCTGTACTATGCCATCTCTCAATCATCTCTGGTCTGTATAAAATATAGTCTGAGAAAACTTTTGTAATTTTTAAGATTAATGCATAAGTCTCGCTATTTACAATTTTTTTATTAGTAATAAACTTATTAATCCAATTGGTTAGGGGCCATGATTCTTTGAATTCTCCCAGCTCTTCAAAGGATTCAATTATGCTCCATTTGATTGATTCATAATTCCAACTTTTAAATTTTTGTTCCTTATAAATATTTCTTATTATTTCTTCAGTGTATTCTGGCAATGTTTGAAATTCATATAAAGCACTGATATCATTCTTCAAGGTAATTTGATCTTTAATCCATTTTCCTAAAAAGTAATTTTGAACTGAAATCTTTAAATTCTCAGTTATAAATGGAGGATTTATTAATAATTCTTTCGCTAATACTTCACTAATTAATTCAATTTTGTTGGTTTTATAAATATTGAGCAATGATCTTAAATATCTTGTTCTTCAACGGCTAATGGATCAGATATTTCAGTATTTGGCAATTCCAATTCGCCATAAGCAACAAATTCACAGCGAAGTTTCAGAAAGGTTATAAACTTTTTATCAGTTGAAATGACAGCCGCTTGTGGCTTTGGGATTTTATTATAAAGTTCTTTCAATTCTATACATTTTAGAAATAAAGGCCTTATTAAAAGCCAAAAATCTATCTTTTTATCATTCTCCTTATAATTTCTCCTCCTTTCTTTAAGGATCTCTTCGAGAGGTTCTTCTTCTGTAAGAAACTTTTTGCTTGCTGCAATGAAATAATAGGTTGTCATTTTGTCTATTTTCTTGAAATAAGGGTTTTCATTTCTCTGACTGATTTTTCCAGTCCAACAGCGAGGGCTCTTGCAACTATACTATGTCCGATATTAAGTTCGTTTATATTAGTTATTGAAGCAATTTCAATAACATTTTGATAATTTAGACCATGTCCTGCATTTACTAAAAGATTTAAATTAGATGCGTAAAGAGTAGCTTCTTTTATCTTTTGTAACTGTTCAAATCTATTGGTTAGTGTTGAATTAGCATATGTGCCAGTATGTAATTCAATACAGTCAAAGCCTATTGATTTTGCACAATCTATTTGAGAAACGATAGGGTCAATAAATGAACTTACTATGATATTAAATTCTTTCAAATCTTTGACAAATTTCTTATAAAAATTTTCATTTGAGATTAAATTTAACCCTCCCTCCGTCGTAACTTCATTTCTTTTCTCTGGAACTAAAGTTATGTAATGTGGCTTCACTTCTTTCGCTATCTTTGACATCTCAGATGTAGCAGCCATCTCTAAATTAAGTTTTGTTTTAATTGTATCTTTTAATAAAAACAAGTCTCTGTCTTGAATATGCCTTCTGTCTTCACGCAAATGAACTGTAATTGAATCAGCACCTCCTAGTTCTGCTAAAAAAGCGAATTGAACGGGATCTGGCTCAACAGTTTTCCTCGCTTCTCTGACATTTGCTATGTGATCAATATTTACTCCTAGAGTTGGCATAATAAATTACTTTTATAATCTTTTGATTAGACGATGTTTTAACTGCCCAATAATAACCTATATATTTTTATAAAGGTTTAATTTTATTATAAAGACTTAATTTTTATAAAAGGTTTGAAGAAAAACAAAGAAGATAATAGATATGGAATTCAGCCTTTTTTAGCTGTTCTTGCTATGTGGCTTACCCAAGATATTGTTTTAAGATTCTTTTTTAGTAAGAAAATAATCGAGGGTAAAGAATTTTTAAATGTAGTAGATGGTCCATTGATAATAGCTCCTACGCACAGATCTAGATGGGATGGTTTGATTTTGACTTTTGCAATTGGAAGGAGAGTAACAAATAGAGATTGTAGATTTATGGTAACTACTCCAGAGATGAAGGGCCTTCAAGGTTGGTTCTTAAAAAGGTTGGGTTGCTTTTCAATTAATCAAGAATCTCCTTCTTTGTTTTCACTTCGATATGCAGTAGAACTAATTTATTCAAAAAATCAATTAGTAATTTTTCCAGAAGGGAAAATCACAAAAGATGGTAAAAAGTTAAGTTTGAAACAAGGACTTTTTAGATTAGCAAAGCTTGCTAGAAAAAAAGGTGACCCAATAAAAATAGTACCTATAGGAATTGCGTACGAAAATGTAAAACCAAAATTAAGGGATAGATTTGCAATTTGCATTGAGAAACCATTCAATTTAGATAATTTTACTAATAATTCCGTAGATGATTTTAATTTGCATCTTAAATCATGTTTACAAAAGGCAGAAGTAAAAGCTTTAAAACAAGTAGGACGTAAACTATATGATCAGTTAGAATAAGATCATAAAAGTATGAACATGAAATTTTTTAAATTTGTAGCTTTGTTTTTTATTTCAATTGGTGGATTCATAACCATTGATGGAACTCTTGCAGATAGCAATAACCCTGAAAGTTATAAAGTCTTGTCAAGCAAGAATGATAAATTTTCTATTATGAATGTCCAAAATTTTCTTGATAGTGGAGATGAATTTGTAAAGATTGGTAGCTACGATGAGGCTAAAGATTCATATGATAAAGCGAGAAACTTAGCTAAACAATTATCAGGATTTTATAGAGATTTAAATGGCTCATACAGAGGTTTAGATGCCAGGATACCAAGAGAAATGGAAATCAAAGGTAGGCAAAGTCTAAAAATATGGGCAGAATCAAATGCTAAGCTTGCTAAGCTTTATAAGAGTAAAAATCAACCAGAGGTCGCTGTACCTTTATTGGTTGAAATTATAAAATTAATGTCTGCTTCAAGTCCAGAAGGAAAATCAGCATACAATGATTTAATTGAACTTGGGTTTGTTGAGACACAATATAAAGGTATCTAAACTTAAAATGGTTACAAAATCAGAAGTAATTCAATTAATTACAAATAAAATTCCTAACTCAGAGGTTTTAGTTGAAACCTTTAACGGTCATGATCACCTGCAGGTAACTGTTATCTCTTCAGAATTTAATGGATTATCATTAGTGAAGCAGCATCAATTAGTTTATTCAGCATTAAAAACTGAGCTAGCTTCTGAGGCTATTCACGCATTAGCATTGAAAACACAAACACTTAATTAACCTAATTAATTTATGGACAACCAAATAAAAGATAAAATTCAAAAACTAATTGACTCAAGTCCTGTGATGGTTTTTATGAAAGGCACAAAGTTAATGCCTCAATGTGGATTCTCTAACAATGTAGTGCAAATTCTCAACTCGCTTGGGATTGAATTTTCAACATATGATGTTTTAAGTGATTTTGAAATCAGAGAAGGTATTAAACAATTTTCAAATTGGCCTACTATACCTCAAGTGTATCTAAAGGGAGAATTTCTTGGTGGATCTGATATTTTAATCGAAATGTATAACTCTGGAGAACTAAAAGAGAAAATAGAAATTGAATTAGCGTCTTAAGATATTTTGTAAGTATAAATACTTTAAAGTTAATAAATATTAATATTAGAATCAAAAATTTTACCTAAAAAATTGTCTCATTTGCTTACCGTCTGGTCCGAAAAAACTTGAAGGATCCTTGATCCATTTATCTATTAATCTTTCTAATTTTTCTTGATCCTTATGCTCTAAACTATTGCTATCCCTTAATCCTTGCAAATATCCATCACTGAATAATTTGATGTCAGATTGATTATGATTTTGATTAATTAGGTCTTGGCAATGATCACAAATTGACTGAAAATGTCTAATTGCTTTTGGGTTTTCAAATGAAGTCATAATTGGATAAATTCTGATTTTTAATTTCCATTTGTTATACCTTATTAAGGATTAAAAAAAATTGCCTGGCCAAACAGTAATTAAGAATGCAATCAACTGAGCAAATCTTAGCTTCAACTCCTGGTAATTCACAATTGCCTTCAACCTCTCAAACACCTTCGAGAGTTCTAGTTGTTGA
>Ga0160422_10001970_pt1 | contig 12832 bp, 7 predicted proteins | sample Fk160mmetaG_FD_108192 | JGI IMG/M metagenome (GOLD analysis project Ga0160422, IMG submission 108192) | Marine microbial communities from the Central Pacific Ocean - Fk160115 60m metaG | ecosystem: Environmental > Aquatic > Marine > Oceanic > Photic zone | place: The Central Pacific Ocean...
TTAAGGAAACTAACTGATTATCTGTACATCCAAATTCATTTTCTACATAAATATTAAATTCTCCTCCATTTAAATTATTAACTGAAAAGTTGTTATCATTTTGAATAGAACCAAAATCTATTAAATTATTTTGTTCATCTGTAACTTGGTATTCCCAGTTTCCATTTGCTGGAAGGGCTACATTAATTAATCCATCTCCAGATTGAAAACAGGTGGGGTTTTGGTAATTTGTAGTTATTTCAGTAGGTTCAAAATTGATAAATACCTCATCACCTTCAATTCCTCCCTCAAATCCACACCAATCACCAGCAGAACCACACAAAGAAGCTCCAGCAGTATAAACTACAGTTTCTCCGTTTTGAGATACTGGAGTTACATCAATGGAACTACCATATCCAATAATATTTCCATTATTATCTTGCCAAATAATGTCATCACCAGCTACAGCAGGAGCAAAGGTTATATTTTGAATTGTATAATCATTAGGTCCGTTTGGCGTGAAACTCCAACCATCATTTTCACATGTCCATTGGTTTGGGTAGTTTCTCTCAATACCATCTAAACCTGTAACGATATTAGCAATTGTTCCAGTAGAATTATGAAGACCATGAATAGCAGCGCCATCATTCCAAGTTGTACACAATACTTTTTGAGCTATATGAGTTTCGATAATATTTGTTCCTTCAAATAATTTAATTTGACTGGTGTAGCATATATCTGTACAGGAAAACATAGGAATTCCGCAAAAAGATGCAATAAACACTCTATTTGGGGCTTCACCAGTAGTAGCATACTGTATAGTTCCATTTCCATTTACACCTGGGTAGATATCTTGCCAAGGACATAATATTGAGTTTAATGGACAATCAAAATTATTTGGTGCTGGATCAGTAATAGTCCAGTCTGAATAATTATTTGCATTTGCAATATTGAATGTTAAATGATTATTTGAGGATAAAACAACTTGATTGTAAGTATTACCATAAAAAACAAAATCAAATCCAATGTCAATTACTCCGCCATAAGTGTCATCTGAATAAATACCGGAATCTGTTAAATCTACATTAAAAGATTCTGCTGTAAGAGTTAGCGTTACTTCTCCGGATGCGCTTTCGCATAATGTTGTATCACCCTCTGCGACTACTTGACAAAAACAAAAATTAAATTGTAAAAAAATTAATAAATAAATATACTTCATAAATCATGTGTTAGGCATAGATAGTAAAAGGAGGGTTTCTATCATTAATAAACATAAATTTAAAAAATTGTTTCAATAAGATGAAATTTATAGTTAAAATTTACATAATTAAAAATATCTTTATAATTGCTATTTTGTAGTTGAAATATTAATTAAATTCGAAAAAAAAAAATATGAAAGTAACAGTAGTTGGTGCTGGTGCGGTTGGAGCAAGCTGCGCAGAATATATAGCCATAAAAAACTTTGCGTCAGAGGTTGTTTTGTTAGATATTAAAAAAAATTTTGCTGAAGGAAAAGCAATGGATTTAATGCAAACAGCTTCTTTGAATAATTTTGACACTAGAATTATTGGCAGCACTAATGATTACTCTAAAACATCTGGAAGTAGTATTGCAGTAATCACCAGTGGGATTCCTAGAAAACCGGGAATGACTAGAGAAGAGTTAATTGGAATTAATGCTGGAATTGTTAAGGAAGTTGCTCAAAATCTAATAAAATATTCTCCGGAAGTTACAATAATAATTGTAAGTAATCCTATGGATACCATGACATATCTAACTCAAAAAATAACAAATCTACCAAAAAATAGAATTATAGGTATGGGTGGTGCGCTTGATAGTGCAAGATTTAAGTACAGACTAAGTGAAGCTTTAGAATGTCCTAGTTCAGACGTTTCAGGAATGGTTATTGGAGGGCACAGTGATAAAGGAATGGTTCCATTAACTCGATTAGCTACAAGAAATAGTGTCAATATATCCAAATTTTTATCTGCAGAAAGAATAGAAAAGGTAAAACAAGATACAAAGATTGGAGGTGCAACTTTGACATCTATGTTAGGTACGTCTGCATGGTATGCACCCGGTGCAGCTGTCTCATCTTTGGTTCATGCTATTTCTTGTGATCAAAAAAAAATGTTTCCTTGTTCAGTTATGTTAGATGGTGAATATGGTTTCAGTGATGTTTGTATTGGTGTTCCAGTAATATTAGGTAAAAATGGGATTGAAAGAATTATAGAAATAGAATTAACTGAAGATGAGAAAAACTTATTATCTTATTCGGTGGATTCTGTGAAAAAAACTAATAAAACATTAATGGATTTAAATCTATTTTAATTCTTTATGACTAGTTTTTGAGATTTAAGAATTTGATCGTTACTTTTTAGATGTAAGATATAAATTCCAGGACTTTTGTCATGTAAATCTATGGAAATCACTTTTTGATTAGCCGTCTCTTTTTTTATTAACTTACCAGTTAATGAAAAAATATTAATTATTATTTCTGAATTTAAATTATGTTCTAGTGTAAAAATACCAGAATTGGGATTTGGAAAAATATTAAAATTTTCTTGAGATGAGATTTCTATATTTTGAACATTGAATTCATCGCCAAAGAATAGTTCTAGTCCTCCGCTAGCATTTCCTCTAATCAAATCAATTTTATTATCATTGTTTATGTCATTAATTGCTACAGAAGAATGAATACAATTTAAGTTGGGTAGAATATTATCTGAAAAAAAGTTGTAAAAGCCAAGTAAGTTATCTTCAATGTTGTTATACAAATAAACTTTTCCGCTCTCTGTTCCAACAGCTAAATGGTACTCATTTTCATGTTCAAATACATGAGGGGATGTGTATGCTGTAGTAAAGACTTGATCCATTAAGTTTATTCCTCCTAAACTTTTAATAACAATCCCATCAGGAGTTGTGAATTCAGGGGTTGCGTCTAAAAAAAATGGAATTTGGTCTATTAAACCAGTGTTTTCAAAATAATTAATTCCATTCAACACACCATTGTCAATTCCAGATCTTTCACCAATAACTAAATCCAAAAGTCCGTCTCTATTTAAGTCTACTAATTGTGGTGTAGAAAAACTTCCCACATCAATCCCAGTATCAATAATTTGATCAATATCCTGAGGATAAATAGGCAAAGGGCTTGATACACCATTTTCAGTGTTTAAGGCTAACACTATAAATATTTTTCCACTCGAATCACCAAAAACTAAATCAATATCCCCATCCAAATCTAAATCTCCAAAAGTAGGATGAATACTTTCAATCGAAGCTATATCACCCAGCACGGAAAGATTCCCAAAATCGTTATTTATTGAATCTTCGTAATATTTAGTAAATATTGGAACAGTTTCAGTACCAATATTTTTGTAAAATGATAGTCTTGAGTTATAATTTGCTTCATCATAATAACCTTTATTACCAATAATTAAATCCAACAAGCCATCAGTGTCTAAATCAAATAATATTGGTTTAGAGTTACTCCCAACATCAATCATGTTTTCTATCATAAAATCATTTTGAGTGTATTGGAATTGAAACATGTTTTCACCATTTTCGTACCAAAAGGAATCATCAGTTTGGTAAGTTATATTTTTATAAAACAAACAATTATTTTTATTTTCAGAAATATTATTTCCATTTGGACTAATAATTAAATCTTTCCACCCATCTTTATTAACGTCTAAATAAAAACAAGCTGGGAAAAGAGGGAGGTCAACTGGCGAATCATAGTTTGGAAAATTAGTATCCTGATCAATCATTAAGGCTTCTTCAGGTGTTCCATTATTTAGAACCATTACAATATTTGAGTAGGAAATATCACCAAGTAATAATTCCATTGTGTTTTGTTGACTCATATCAAGTTGTTGTTGTGGATTTAAATCAAGAGCGAGTAGGGTCGATCCAGCATGAACTCTTAATGGGTCTATATCAGTTGTTTGGCAATTTTCGTCTAAAAATAAAGTCAAATTATTATCTGTAAAGTTTTCTTGAAATTGTCCCCAACAATTCTCTGTTCTATATAAGTCAATAGTGTTACATGTATTATACAGTTCCATAGATTTATTTTGATGAAAATACACGTTTGTACCTTCCGGATTAAATGATAAAATATCAATATCACAATCTCCATCAATGTCAGTGATAGCTGGTAAATCTACTCCGCTTACGTAAAGGTTTGTTGGTCCAAAACCAGCATCAGAGTCCAATATTTTTGTAAATTCAAAAGATAGTGATTCATTAGATGTATTTGTAAATAGAGCAATACTATTATTGTTACTAGTAAAAATATCTTCTTTACCATCTTGATTATAGTCAACTAATAAAACCCAATTATTTAAGGCAAAATCACCAGGAAAATTATCTATGTATTCAGGTTTGTAAACGTAGTCATTTATATTTGGATCAAATACCATAGGTATAATTTTATTGCCACTTCGAGATCCATTTTTTCCAGAACGATCAAAAATAAAAATGTCTTTTTCTCCGTCCAGATTTAGATCTATTTCAGAAAATTGGCAAAAATTTAAACCACCTGACCATGGGTTTAGTAATAAACTAGATTCATTAGTATTTTCAAAAACCTGGATTTCATTACTTTGGATAAAGTTAATTTGTGCAACAGCGCTGTTAATTAAACTCTGTAATAATACTATAATGGAGAAAATGATTTTATTCATATCTTAAAGTTACGATAAATATATTCTAATAACTTAGTTTGTAATTTAGATATATACTTTTACTTTTTCTCATATAATAATAAGTTTATTTAAATTTAAATCATATATTTGCGTTCATTTTTAAATGTGTTAAAAGATGGAAGATAAAAAATTTAGAACTTTTGTTAGGGTTGTGCTTATTTGCTTCATTATAGGTTTTATTTATTCACTCTCTTTTTCGTTTGCTACTTATTCTTTAGAAAAAAAGGTTATTGAAGATAAATCTATCAGCTCTAAAGATGCGTTGTCAAACCTTTATAATAATGCTAAAAATATAAAGCAAATTAGAATTGAGAATGATTCTTTGATTTTAACACCTCTAAAAAATGAAAACGGTGACATCATAGATGATAGAGGGAAATTCTTCCCGATAGGTAGTTTTTTTTGGTTAGATAAATATTCATACAAAGATGCTAAAAGAAATTCCTTAAACCTTGGTCTTGATTTAAAAGGTGGAATGAGTGTTTTATTAGAAATATCTCAAAGAAATATTTTAGAAGGTCTATCTTCTGTATCATCAAATGGAAATCTTGGTAGAGTACTTAATAAAGTATTTGAAAATTCAGATAATGTATATAAAGGTAATACTCAGGATACATACCTCAGTATTTTTAAAAACGAATTTGATAAAATTATTGAACAAGATAGTCTACCAAAAACTACTTTTTTTACAGTTTTTGAAAAAGAAGATTCTTTCGACTTTGATCAAAATTCTTTTAGTTCTGACGAATTAGATATTAAAGTTATGGAATATTTGGAAGGTAAAGTTTCCGATTACATTGGTAAAACATTTGAAACAATTAAAAGAAGAATTGATCAATTTGGTTTAGCAAATCCAACTGTTAAACAAATTGAATCATCTGAAAGAATTCTTGTAGAGCTTCCTGGTATGACTGACGAAAAAATGGTTAAAGAATATCTTTCAAAAACAGCTAGTTTAGAATTCTGGAAGACTAAGAAAAATTCTGACCCTTCATTATCTGTGCTTTTGAGTGATTCAATTTTTATTTCTTTTGCCCACATACCAAATATTTCTCCTGGTGTAACTGAACAAGATGCGCCTGATATATTTTCTTTGAATTCACCAATTATTGCGAATATTATAAATAATGAAAATGATAAGAAAATTGCTCTAGATTACATTAATAAAAAATATGAAGATGGAACGTTAAATCCTGACGTTGTATTTTATTTTACAAATACTTCGGCTATAAGTAATGATGCATCAGGACAAAAAGTGGATAATTATGATAAATTTATTCAGTTAATTGCTCTTGAAAAAAGTAATGAATACGGTGATTTTGATGGACCTATTTTACTAGGAAAAGAAGTTAATAACGCTAGGGATGGATTTGATGAAAGATCTGGAGGTGTAACAATTAATATGAATATGACACCAAGTGGAGCAAAAAGATGGGCGCAAATTACTGAAAATGAAATAGGCAATGAAATTGCCATTGTGTTAGACCAGATAGTTTATACTTACCCAACAATCAATGAAAAAATTCCAACTGGCTCCTCAGTTATTTCGGGAAATTTTGAGCTCAGAGAGGCTCAAGACATAGCTAGTATATTAAACGCAGGACAATTGGATGCAAAAGTAGATATTGCTGGGTCTGAATATGTAGGTCCATCTCTTGGTCAAAAATCTATTGATTCTGGAGCTAAGTCATTTTTAATGGCCCTTATTTTCGTGTTGGTATATATGTTATTTTATTATTTTCATGCTGGTGTTGCATCAAATCTAGCCTTGATAATTAATATGTTTTTTATTTTTGGTGCTCTCGCTGCATTTAATGCCACCCTTACGTTACCAGGTATTGCAGGTATTGTTCTTACAATAGGTATGGCGGTGGATGCAAATGTTTTAATTTATGAAAGGATAAAAGAAGAATTGTCTCAAGAAAAAGGACTAGCATTAGCAGTTAGAGATGGGTACAAAAATGCATATTCTGCAATTATCGATGCGAACTTAACAACTTTACTGACAGCCGTAGTTCTTTTTTATTTTGGAACCGGTCCAATTAAAGGTTTTGCTACCACTTTAATTATTGGTATTTTGACTTCTTTGTTCTGTGCAATATTTATCACGAGACTTGTTTTTGAGTCAAGATTAATTAATAAGAAAAAAATATTTTTCTCAAATAAATTAACAAAAAATTTATTTAGAAATACAGATATCTCTTTTTTAAAGAGAAGAAAAATAGCTTATGTTTTTTCTTTTATTTTCATTGTGGTTGGTGTTTTCTTTTTGCAAACTAAGGGATTAAATAAAGGAGTTGATTTACAAGGAGGAAGAGAATATGTTTATAAAATTGAAAAAGACAACATCAATACCGTGGAAATTAGAAATATTTTAGGGGAAAGTTTCATTGAAGATAATGTTAAAAAATACCCTGAAGTAAAAACATATGGTAATTTTGGACAAACTAATCAAATAAAAATTACAACTAATTTTAAAATTTCTGAGGAAGAATCTGATTCTGAGGTTGTCTCTATAATTGAAGAAAAATTAAGTAACTACGCTGGAGGAATAGATTTTGTTGAAAAAATTTCTACTCAGAAAGTTGGAGCAACTATTGCTGATGATGTTAAAAAATCTGCTTATTTTGCGATTGTTTTTTCTTTAATAATCATTTTCTTATACATTTTATTCAGATTCCGAAGATGGCAGTTTAGTCTTGGTGCAGTTGTGGCTTTATTTCATGATGTTTTAATTTTATTGTCAATATTCTCTATTTTCAATGGTATTTTACCTATTTCTTTAGAAGTAGATCAAGCTTTTATAGCAGCTCTTCTAACAGTAATTGGGTATTCTTTAAATGATACTGTTGTTGTTTTTGATAGAGTTAGAGAGTTTCAAAAAACCAAAGTAGGTGATTATAAAAGTATTATTAATAGTGCTTTAAACAGTACTTTAAGTAGAACAATAAATACTTCCTTAACTACAATTATAGTATTATTAATTATTTTCTTTTTTGGAGGGGAAGTCATTAGAGGTTTCATGTTTGCTTTGATTATTGGGGTTATTGTTGGTACTTATTCTTCTTTATTTATAGCCACCCCTGTTATGTTAGATACAACCAAAAAGTTTAATAATAAATAGTTTTTTAGTTTAAATGAATCATCTATTTTTATTAAATCTTGGTATAGGAGAGATTATTTTTATTTTAATTATGTACCTGATGTTCTTTGGTTCAAAAAATATTCCATCTCTCGCTAGGAATCTAGGTTCATCTATTAGAAAAATTAAAGAAACTTCTACTAATATTAGAAAAGATATTAAGAATTCAATTTTAGATCCTGAAGATTAAAGTCAATTTTATTATTGTTAATAACTCTTCTGTTTAGGTTAGTAAAAAAATATCTCTATTATTTAATTTAGTCAAATAAAAAAATATATTTAAAAAGTATTTAATTAAAATTGACTTAATATGACAGCATTTAAATTTGAGTATATATGGTTAGATGGCTATAATCCAGAACCTAATTTAAGAAGTAAAACTAAAGTACTTCATTTTGATGAATATAATGGAGAGATTGAAAAACTTCCCGATTGGTCATTTGATGGAAGTTCAACTCAACAAGCTGAGGGACATTCGTCTGATTGTGTCCTTAAACCAGTTAGAGTTTATCCTGACCCAACTAGAATTAATGCTTACTTAGTCATGACAGAAGTTATGAATATTGATGGTACGCCCCATGCTTCAAATACTAGGGCTTTAATTAAAAATGATAGTGATGAATTTTGGTTTGGTTTTGAACAAGAATATACAATGATGGATGGTACTAGGCCCATGGGTTTTCCAGAACAAGGTTTTCCAGCTCCTCAAGGTATGTACTATTGTTCTGTTGGAAATAAAAACGTAGCTGGAAGAGCAATCGTAGAAGAGCACCTTGATATTTGTCTGGAATCAGGCTTGTCGCTGACGGGTATTAATGCTGAAGTTTTATTAGGTCAATGGGAATACCAATGTTTTGGCAAAGGGGCAAAAAAATCTGCTGATGATTTATGGATTAGCAGGTATCTGTTGTACAGATTAACTGAGGAGTATGGATTAGGAGTTGAGCTTCACCCAAAACCAGTTGAAGGTGACTGGAATGGTTCGGGTATGCATGTTAATTTTTCAACAAAAAGTATGAGAGAAATAGGTGGGGAGGATTTATTTAAAAATATTTGTGAAGCTTTTGCTAAGTATCACAAGGAGCATATTGAAGTTTATGGTTCTAATAATGACATGAGGTTAACTGGCTTACATGAAACTCAAAATATTGATACATTTTCATATGGATATAGTGATAGAGGGGCTAGTATTAGAATACCTGTGTGTGTTCACAAAACAGGAAAGGGTTATTTAGAAGATAGAAGACCCGCTTCTAACGCTGATCCTTATAAAGTTGTTGGTAGAATGTTAGAGACGTTGAGTACAGTTTCCTCCAACATAACCGGTGTTTAATAAAATATTCTTAAATTTGTTACGTTTTTTTAAACCAAAAGTCATGATTTTTAGAAATTTTTTAACAGTATCTTTTCTTTTATTTGGTCTATTTTTCTCCTTTTCTCAAGGAAGTATATTTACCAAAGCTGAAAAGGCTTTTAATAATCAACAATATAATAAAGCCAAGGAATTATATCAAAAAGCCTATGAGAGGTCAAATGATAGATCTGAAAAAACAAAAATTAGTTTTCAAATGGCTAACTGTGCAAGATTAATGGGGCAGTTTAAAGTTGCAGAAAGTTACTTTAAAAGAACTATTAAACTTAGATACTATGAAATGTTTGCTGACCCTCTTGTTTACTTTTATTTAGGTGAATGTTACAAAGGTCAAGGTAAATATAATGAAGCAATAGCCTATTATGAGAATTATAAAAGTAAAAAAGATGCTAATATAAAAATGGCTAATATAGCTATTCAAGGATGCCAAATGTCAAAAGATTGGATTTCTGAAGGAAGTAGGTACAGAGTTTCAAATGTTTTGAAATTAAATTCTAGGCAAAATGATTTTTGCCCTTCTTTTGGGGATAAAAAAAATAAATATTTATTTTTTTCTTCATCTAGAGAAAAGGCTGTTGGTAAATCTAAGGATTCCTATACTAAACAAGACTATGTAGATATTTTCTACTCTTACGACTATACTGACGAACAAAAAAAGATAGATAAGAAGAGAAAGAAAAAAATTGATCCAAAAAACAATATGCCTTTATGGTTGTCACCTACTAATGACTTAGAAGAAGATATTGAAATTTTAGAAGATAAGTATGATGTAAGGCTTGGTTTTGGTCTTGAAGAAATTAACATGAAGGATTCAGATGAGGCAACAGTTTGTTTTACTAAGGGCGGAAAAAAGATGTTTTTTACAAGGTCAACTAAGGTTAAAAATCAATACAATCCAAAAAGAATATATTCTGTTGAGTTTAAAAGTGGACAGTTTAGCGAACCAACTTTAGAAGAAATTCCAGTTGATGATTTAGTCGATGTTCAGCACCCCGCTATTTCAATAGATGGTAAGACTTTATACTTTGTTGCTGATATGGAAGGTGGCTTTGGTGGTTATGATATATATAAATGTTCTTATGATAGAAGAAAAAAGGGTTGGTCAGAACCAAAAAATATGGGTGAAAAAATAAATACTTCAGGGGATGAAAAGTTTCCTTATATAAGCAAGTCAGGTGCATTGTTTTTTTCATCAAATGGCCACACTGGTATGGGGGGACTTGATATTTTTAGGTCTGAATTAACTGTAGATGGATTTCAGTTTCCTGTTAATATGAGATATCCAATTAATACACCTTATGATGATTTTGGAGTATTATTTGAAGACGCAACTGAAATAAAAGGTTATTTGTCTTCTAACAGAAAAGATAAAAAATGGAAACCTAGGGGGGGAGATGATATTTATCTTATTGATTTACAACTAATTCATTTTGAATTAACTGGAAAAATTTTAGACGGTGATACCAATGAGCCTTTGTCTGGTGTTACTGTCCAGATTGATGGGACTGATGGTTCTAAACATATAACTACCACGAATGGAAAGGGGGAGTACAAGATTAGTCGTGAACATTTTAAAGAGAATCAGGATTACCAAATTCAGTTTAGCAAACAATGGTACTTTACTCAAAGAGATACTACAATAACTACAATGAATATTGATAAAACCAAATGTGAGGAAGAATTAGATGGAAATTTATTATTTACTTTTTCCAGAGGAGTTTTTATGGAAACAAGTAGGAGGCCAATGGTTTTAAGAAGCGTTGAGTTTGATGTAAATAAATTTGATTTGAGACCAGAGGGTATGGAAGAATTAGATTCATTAGCTGATTTATTAATACATGATTATCCTAATGTAGTTGTAGAGTTAAGATCTCATACTGACTTCAGAGGAACGCAAGAATTAAATATACCATTATCTCAAAATAGAGCACAAAGTTGTGTTGATTACTTAGTTGAAAAGGGAGTTGAAGTTGAAAGATTGGTTCCTATAGGGATGTCTGATAGTGAACCTAAGGTTTTAGAAACTACTTTTAAGGGTTTGAATGCAGGGGTATTAGATAAGGATTATATTAACCTCCTGAAATCAAAATCACTAAAAGAGGTTGCTCATCAGATTAATAGAAGAACAGATTTTAAAATTATTTCTGAAAATTTTAACGAATGGTTGAAGGAAAATAAACAAGATGATTCACCTGTCCAACAAGGTGTGCTAGATGAAGATGGCAATTTAATTGAAATAGAGAATTAGTAAAGTCATAATTTATTTAATCGTTTACTACTAGTTGTAATTGATTAATCTTTTTTTGCTATATGGATATATATAATAGTAGAGGAGTGTCCTCTAAAAAAGAGGATGTTCATGAGGCTATAAAAAACCTTGATAGAGGTCTTTTTCCAAATGCTTTTTGTAAAATACTACCTGATATTGTGGGTGGCGACCACTCTTTTTGTAATATTATGCACTCGGATACCGCTGGAACAAAAACTTCTTTGGCCTATATTTATTGGAAAGAAACCGGTGATGAATCGGTTTGGGAAGGAATTATTCAAGACTCGTTGGTTATGAATCTGGATGACCTTGCGTGTGTTGGAGCAATAGATAATTTAGTTATTTCATCTACTATAGGAAGAAATAAAAATCTAATTCCTGGTTCTGTAATAAAATCCCTTATTAATGGCTCACAAAAATTTATAGACAAATTAAAGCCATTTGGTCTAAATTTTAATTTAGCTGGTGGTGAAACTGCTGACGTGGGAGACATAGTAAGAACGTTAGATGTGGGTTTCACAATTTTTTCTAGAATGAAAAAAGATGATGTGATTGATATAAATATTAAAGATGGAAATGTTATTGTTGGTTTAGCATCTTATGGTTTGGCGTCTTATGAAAGTGAATATAATAGCGGAATCGGTAGTAATGGTTTAACATCAGCTAGACACGATATTTTTTCAAACTACCTAGCTGATAAATACCCTGAAAGTTTTAACCCATTAATTCCTAAAAATTTAGTTTACAGTGGAAGTAAAAATTTAACGGACATATTTGTTAATAATTTATCTTACGGTAAAATGGTACTTTCTCCTACGCGAACTTATTTGCCTGTAATTAAATCTATTTTTTCTAGTTGTGATAAATCAAAAATAGATGGTATTATTCACTGCACGGGAGGAGGCCAAACAAAAGTATTACACTTTATAAATAATATTCATGTCATTAAAGATAATTTATTTGATACACCTGAAATTTTTAAATTAATTGCTAATGAATCAAAAATAAATTACTCTGAAATGTACAGTGTTTTTAATATGGGACACAGGTTAGAATTTTATACAGATTTGAACACAGCAAATGAAATAATTCAAATTGCTAATTCTTTTAATATAGAAGCTAAAATCATAGGTAAGTGTATTTCTTCACCCAATAAAAAACTTACTATAAAATCTAAGCAAGGAGAATTTGTATATTAATTATGATAGATAAATTAGAAGCAATAAAAGTTCGTTTTGACGAGGTTAGTAAACTTATTGTTAACCCAGATGTTATTGCTGACATGAAACAATATGTAAAGCTAAATAAAGAGTATAAAGACTTAGATAATATTGTAAAAGTTTATAACAACTATAAAA
>Ga0160422_10001972_pt1 | contig 12826 bp, 8 predicted proteins | sample Fk160mmetaG_FD_108192 | JGI IMG/M metagenome (GOLD analysis project Ga0160422, IMG submission 108192) | Marine microbial communities from the Central Pacific Ocean - Fk160115 60m metaG | ecosystem: Environmental > Aquatic > Marine > Oceanic > Photic zone | place: The Central Pacific Ocean...
CGCAAGCTGAAATTTTTTCTCAGAAGCTAAAACAGAACCAAATTCATAGATGACAGAATAAGTATAATCTCCATCCGGTAGTATTTTTTCATCCAAAGCAGAGCTAGATTCAAATTTTAAATCGCCACCTAAGAATTGCTTTGACTCAAACATTAGCGAACCATCCAAACGATCAGTAAAAAAGGTAATTGAAGCAACGATTCCTACCGCCAAAGAAAGAGATAAAAACATCAATAGTAGTTGACCTGATTTAAACTCTCTAAAAAAAATTCTTGATGCTAAAGAAAAAATATTCATAAAATTTTTCCATCAAATAATTCAATTTTATGATCACACCTACTCGCTAAGGAAAGGTCATGGGTTACAACAACCAAGGCACTAGAAGACTCTTCAAAAGTATTAAAAATTAAGTCTGCAATCATTGCACTATTATTTGAATCCAAATTCCCAGTAGGCTCGTCACAAAATAAGACTTCTGCCTCACATGCAAAGGCTCTAGCGATTGCAACGCGTTGTTGTTCTCCACCAGATAAGTTTTGTGGGTAATGCAAAAGACGATCTTGCATACCAACTTTTTCTAGATAATTGATTGCAATATCTTTTGCATTCGCTTTATTTTTAAGTTCTAAGGGCAACATGACATTCTCCAAAGCATTCAACCCTGAAAGCAGTTCAAAATTCTGAAAGACAAATGCCACCGATTCCTTTCTTATTTCTGCTCTTGCTTCTTCAGAAAGCAAATGGAGTGGTTTTTGATGAATATAAATTTCTCCTGAAGAAGGTGAGTCTAAACCAGCTAAAATCCCCAAAAGAGTTGATTTCCCTGAGCCAGAAGGTCCAACAACTGCTAAAGAAGAAGCAGCTTCTAATTTTAAATTTATACTATCAAGTATGATAATTTCTTGATCGTTAAAAATTACCTTTTTAGACAAATTTCTTGCTTCTATAATCATCAAATGAATATCTTAGAAAAATATGGGTTAAAAATAATTTTCTTATTATTTTTAATATTTTCTTATTCTATCACTGCGCAAACAAAGACGCTTTTGATTTTAGGAGACAGTATTTCGGCAGGATATGGAATAAAAGAATCACAAAATTGGGTAAGTCTTTTAGAAAACTCAATAAATTCTAATGGAACAAAGTTAAGAATCATCAATTCCAGTGTCTCTGGAGATACTACGATTGGAGGTTTATCAAGAATAGCGAGCGACTTAGAGAAACATAAACCAGATTTTGTACTAATTGAGCTAGGAGGAAACGACGGGATGCGAGGCTATCCCGTAGAAGAAATTAAAAATAATCTTGTGAAAATATCAAAAGCAATAGCAGAAGCAAATGCAGTGCCCTTAATTATGCAGATTAAAATTCCTCCTAATTATGGGAAAAGATATGTTACAGCCTTTGAAAATATATTCTCGCAAGTTGCAGAAGAGCAGAATCTTTCGATGCTCACCTTTTTGTTGGAAAAGGTTGCTTTGAATAAAGAACTTATGCAACAGGATGGCATTCATCCGAACAAAGCTGCTCAACCTCTTATCGCGGATCAGGTAAAAACGGAACTGCTAAAATTTATTAAATGAGAAAATCAAAAAATTTCCTATCGCATTTTATAACTGAAGCCAATCTTAACGAATCTTCCTAGAGGATTATGAGTGTTCGGGTCATAACTCATATCCCAAAAAGCAAACGGGGGCTTCTCATCGGTCAAATTGTAAACCGAAACTGACAAATCAAAAGCATCATCCCAACTATAGGTATAAGTTGCATCAAAGGTTGTGTGTGCTTTGATTTCAGAAGACATTCTTCTACTATCATAAGCAGAAATATAATTTAAAGCTCCATAAAAGTTATGCTCATCAGTTTTAAAGTTTATAAACCCCTTAGCTTTTAAATCGGGCATTGAACGACAAGTATTACCAATATTGAAAAAGCCATCGCAAACATATGCATCATCAACCAAAGTACCACCTTTAAAATATGCAGACACTTTATAATCTATGATGTAGGTTGCTTCTAAACCAGTTGATAAAATACCGGATGCATAATCATCCTCAAATTTAACAAAGATATCCAATCCATCCGTTTCTGTTTTTGGACCATTTACAAATAAGGTAGTTATTCTGTTGATATCTGTTGCATCGAAACTTCCATCATTAATTCCACTTGGGCCAAATATTTGCGTTTGCACAGCAAGTCTGGAGTCACCTCCATCAGCATAGGCATTTGCAAGTCTTTGCGCGCTTTCTGCAATGATTGGATTATCGAAGACAAAATTATAATAATCCAAAGTTGCCTGCCAATTTGTAGAGCCGAAATCTGTAATCAAGCCAAGATTAAAAGTCGTAGCCTCCTCGGGTTCAAGGTTTGGATTGCCTGTTTTGTCTACTGCTTTGAAAGCCCCTGTCTGAGAATTGTATTCAAGCTCTGTATATCTTTTACTCCAAGTTTCATCAGGATGAGGAGCTCTGAAAGTCGTTTGACCTGTAAACCTCAGGGTTAGGTTTTCAGATGCGACCCAACGCATTACTACCTTGGGATCTACTGAATCTACTTGGCCATAATCCTCATACCTAAGTGCAAGTTGCAAATCAAAATTATCAAGGATTGGTAGAGCAAATTCCGCAAAAAGAGAATCTATTTTTTGATCATCGTTTCTGCTAAAAACCGGAGCTAAAAACATGAATAATCCTGTTGGATTGTCGTTTAAACAAGTTTCCCTACTAGCGGCATTTGCATTCAAAGAAGGTAGGTTACAAGGATACAAATCCCCGTCAAAAATATTTTGCTGAGCGTTATATAAATTTATTCCAGGCAATGCAGGAGAAGATTGTTTGATGTAGTAATTTCTCCTTTCGTAACCAAATGCCCAGCACCACCTCCTCCCGAAAAATTCCCCAACATACCTTGCAAGGTAAAATCTAATGTGAGTAAAGAAGATTCGGCCTCGACCCTACCTTTATCAACCAGCCAAGATAGTAGCTCATCGGGGTTTGCTAATGAAGCATCGTAATTTGGATTAATCCCAACTCTTTCTCCAATTACCGTTCCTACCTGATCATCGCCAACGGTATTATTTTCAATACCAAAAAAGGGTTGTTGAGCTTGTTCCACAGCGTTGGAAAAGACATTTAAAAACAGGCATCCATCAGGTCTATTATCGGTTGCGACATCTGCAATTATTGTATTGGTTCCATCTGACAAAGTCGGAATGGGATCGTTATTATTTGAGTTTCCGAAATCAGTTATTGTGTAACCACAATCTGGACCTCCGTAACCAAATAAAGCAGCAGTATATTTATGAGCTTGAGTATCGGAAAAGGTAATCGCACTTTCAGACATTGAATAATTAAGACTTGCTGAATAATCAATTTCTTCAGTCAACTTACCTTCAAAGTCAAATGCAAAGCGATAAGTATCATACTCTCTCATCTCAACCTGAGCACCGTTAACATTCCCAGCTGGGTTTCCTGAGGCTGCAAATGGCCTTGTTCTCATTCTGTGGACAGATGCAGGATTAGTTCCGTCGGCACCAACAAAATCTTCGCTTGCTAACAAAGTTTCAAATGAGGGAAATTGTGTATAGAGACCTTGAAGACCTGGATGAATGTTTGGTATGTAACTTGAGTTGGGGTCGTTTGGCGGATAAGCAGGAGAGGTCGCGTAGCGTGGAACATCCGTGTTGCCATAAGCAAATTCAAAATGAAAATCGTGCTCATCGATGGAACCATTAAATTCCATCCAAAGTTGGGAATTAGTTTGTCTTTCTTGGACATTATCAAAATAAGCATAATTAAAGAGACACCTACCTCGATATCCCAACAAATCAACCGTAACATCTTGACCTTGACCATCTGTATAAGTTTCGTTTTGGTCTGCAGCAAGAGGACGATAACCGCCAGCTGCGTTACATCCTGGATCACCTAATTCAACTTGAGAAGTTAAATCGTCCAAAGGCATAATAAATGTCCCCGGATTTCCAATAGAAGACCAGCCTCCGAAAGGATTTTGACTAGCACTTTTCGTTGTAAAATCAGTATTCTTAGCAAAAAAATCTGGCTTGTGTTGTTGAGCTAAAGAAAATAAGAAATTTGTACCATCACTCAATTTACTACCATAAGTAATTGAAAACTCTGAAGCCTCACTTTCTGCATCGGGTATAGCTTTTGCACCAAGATTTACTTTTAAACCTTCAAAGTTTGAGTCGGTTATGAAATTTACCACGCCTGCTATAGCATCCGAGCCATAAGTAGCTGCAGCTCCTTCTTTTAAAATTTCAATTCTACTCAACGCGGCCATAGGAATATCATGAAGGTTTACCGATCTGCCTGCTCCTGTTCTTGACGGAACAGTAACCTGTCGTTTTCCATTTATTAAAACCAAAGTTCTGTTGGTGCCTAAGCCCCTTAAATTTATATTTGCAATACCTTCTGCTTGATTTGCGCCAAATTGATTAGCTTCTCCGTCCATGCCAGAACTTCCTGGAACCATCTTAATCAATTCAACAATGTTTAAGTTTCCTTGCGCTGTTATTTCTTCAGCATTGAATGTAGAAATAGGCGAGCCAGTGTCAATTGGCGTTCCTTTGATCAATGAACCTACCACGGTAACTTGTTCATCTTGAGTTAGAGAAATTGAAGAAAAAAGACTGATTACAGTCCCAAATAAAAGGGATTTAAGCTTCATAAATTTTCTAAGGCTTATCATGTTTCGTAAAAAATATAGTAACTTAAAAATATAAATAAAGTCGAGATATTGAAATATCTATAGAACAGTGAGAAATTCATCTTGAAATATTAATGAGAATGATTATCATTTCTGCAGAAAGTTGGTTCCTTTAAGATTATGAAAAATATAAATGTCCTCTCTACCTTACTTGCCTTGAGTATTTTCACTAATTTTGTTTTTCTCAGTGAGGTAAATATTTATACCTCAAGACATTATGATTCTGATGTAATGCTTTATGAGAGTTTTACAGAACTAACAGGCATAAAGGTAAATATTATTTCATCCAAAAGCCAAGCATTGATTGAAAGACTTCGTTCCGAAGGAAGTAATTCCCCAGCAGACATATTCATCACAGTAGATGCAGGTAACTTATGGAAGGCTCAGAATTATGGTTTATTCAGAAGAATTAACTCAAAAAAAATTAACGAAATAGTCCCGAAAAACCTAAGAGGTGAAAATAATGAATGGATAGCCCTGGCAAAAAGATCTAGAGTTATTTTTTATAACAAAGATATTTACTCCAAAGCAGATCTCCAAGGCCTAAGTTACAAAGATTTGAGTTCCCCAAAATGGAAAAATAAAATTGCCATAAGGAGTTCAAATAATCTGTATAACCAATCTTTAGTAGCATCGATGATTGCAAAATATGGCGAAAGCTATACTGAAAATTGGGCAAAAGGATTGGTTGAGAATTTTGCTAGAAAACCACAAGGTAATGATCGGGCTCAAATAATAGCAGTAGCTAACAACGAAGCAGATCTAGCTATAGCCAATAGCTATTATCTCGGTTTGATGCTTTCAGGTAAAAAAGGAGAAAAACAACTCAACGCTGGAAAAAAAGTAAGCATTTTGTTTCCTTCTCAGAATGAAGAAGGAGCGCACATTAACATCAGCGGAGCTGGAATAATAAAATCATCAAAAAATTATGACAACGCAATTAAATTTTTGGAATTTATGCTTTCAGAACAAGCCCAAAAGCATTTGGTTGAAAATACTTATGAGTATCCTATCAATAAAAATGTTGAACCAAGTGCCTTGATTTCTCAGTTTGGCTTAAATTTTAAAGAAAATATTTCGAAAGTATCAGAATTTGGAAAATTCAATTCTGCTGCGCTGAAGCTAATGGACAGAGTAGGTTGGCAATAAAAAATACTTTTTGAATTATCGCTCTAAACCTTCAAAATAGGGCTATGGCTTTGCTAAATCAGCTTTTAAAAAATATGTTCAGGTTTGCTCCTCTCATATTTTTAATAATATTAATTACTCCGCTGGTTTTGGTTTTACTGAGCCTATTTGGAGAGTACAACGATAATTGGAATCACTTATATAATTATGTGCTTCCTAATTATGTTGTTAACTCTATTCTTTTAATCTTAGGTGTTTCTGTCCTATCAACCATCTTAGGCGTTGGTACCGCATGGTTGATGACAAATTTTGATTTTGCAAACAAGAGCTGGTTGGAATGGGCAGTGATTCTTCCTTTAGCAGTTCCGCCTTATATTTTAGCTTATACATTTACAGGTCTTTTTGATTCTTATGGATCTGCAAATGAGTTGGTTAAAACTTTATTCACTCTTGACGAGAATTATGCTTTTTTTCCTAATGTAAGGAACATATTCGGTGCAATAATAGTTTTTGCTTTTACTCTTTATCCTTACATCTATCTTACAACTAGAATGGCTTTTATAAATCAATCTCGAAGTTTGATTGAGGCGGGGAAATTATTGGGCTTCAACAACTGGGCTCTATTTTTTAGATTAGCCGTCCCTTTGGTAAGACCTGCTCTAATCGCAGGATTAGCGCTGGTTATAATGGAAACCTTGTCAGATTTTGGTGCCGTAGAACACTTTGCAGTTCAAACCTTTACAACAGGAATATTCAGGACTTGGTTTGGCATGTACGATCTAAACACTGCTATGCAGCTATCAAGTATTCTGATGATATTCATTGTATTCTTCATTCTCATTGAGAGATATGAGAGAAATAGAATGTCTTTCACTTACGCTGGATCAACATTTAAAAAAACAAGCAAAAAGAAACTAAGAGGCTTCAAAAGCCTTTGTGCTTTTGTATTTTGTTTTTCCCCACTTTTTATTGGATTTATTCTGCCAATAATTGAATTAACCAATTGGGCAATTTTTTATCCTTCTGAATATTTTTTTTCTATGAATATTTTAAATAGTTTGTTCAACACTGCGACTATGGGACTAATTGCGGGAATAATCTGTACTATTTTTGCTTTGTTCATTAACTTCTTAAACAGATTTGGTGGAGGGAATTTTTTAAAATTATCCAGTCAATTCCTCTCTTTGGGGTATGCTCTGCCTGGATTGGTTTTGGCCGTAGGCATTATTCAATTTTTTTCTCTTATTGATAATAATTTCAGTAAATATTTTTTAGGCTTCTCTTTGGTTGGTTCTTTGTTAGGACTTTTACTAGCATACATAATTAAGGCTTATGCTTTAGCAAACAATACTATTGAATCCGGTTTCCAGAGAATAAGTAATTCAATTGATGATGTATCTTTAAGTCTCAATGGTTCAAAATTAAAAATTTTTTATAAAGTCCATATGCCCTTGATGAAAACAAGTATCTTTACGAGTTTGCTGCTTGTCATTTCTGAAGTTATAAAAGAGTTGCCAGCCACCCTCATTCTTAGACCTTTTAATTTTGATACTCTTGCAGTGACTACTTATATATATGCAGCAGAAGAAAGAATGTACGAAGCGGCAAGTCCAGCAATCATGATTGTCTTAACTGGGCTGATTCCTATAATATTTTTATCTCAGTTGATAAGAGACTCCAGGCCTGGAAAATCATGAAAAGAGATTTGTTAGTTTTAAAGAATATTTCTTTTGAATATGAATCCGACAAAGAAATTTTATCTGAAATAAATCTTTCTCTCAAAGAAGGGGAAATAATAGGTATTTTAGGCCCCTCTGGAATAGGAAAAAGTTCTTTACTGAGATTGATCACGGGTTTAGAAAAACCCAAAACTGGAGAGATTTTTTATAATAACGAAACATTATGTGGAGAGAAAATATTCGTTCCACCAAATAAAAGGGGAATTGGCTTAGTCCTTCAAGAAAAAGCTTTATTTCCTCACTTAAACTCTTTGGAGAACGTGAAATTTGGCCTTCGAGGATCTAAAGCATCGAAAGAAGCGCAAGCAATCAAGTTCTTAAAGTTACTGAAAGCTGAAAAATTTGCAAAAACTTACCCAAACTCTCTTTCTGGAGGAGAGCAACAAAGAGTTGCAATCGCAAGAGCTCTAGCACCTGAACCGAAAACGGTTCTTTTAGATGAACCTTTCAGCTCTTTAGATACCGACTTGAGAAGGGATTTGAGAAATGATACTAGAGATTTATTTAAGGAGACAAATACCTCGAGCATTATTGTCACACACGAATTAGAAGAGGCAAAAGTCTTTTGTGACAGAATTTATAAGTTAGAGAACGCCAATATTGAAGAAATTTTTTAAAAGTTCTTTACTTATATCTTAACGAAAACAATAATCATTCTCATTGACAGTGCAAATGATAATCATTATCATTCAGTCATTAATCTTATTTTAAGGGGTATTTCCTATGAAAAAATTTATTTATTTGATTGCGCTTGTTGTTTCAACTGCTGCAATCTTTGGACAGGATGAGGAACTTGAAGTTAAAGGTAACGTTCTATTTAAGGACCAAGTTAACTCAATGAAACCTCCTGCTCCAATCTTAAATGTTCCGCAATCTGTATCAATCATTACAGATGAGGATATTTTAAATCAGGGTTTTAGAGCTCTAGGAGACGTAGTTAGATATGTTCCTGGAATAACTTCCACTCAAGGAGAAGGACACAGAGATGCTATGGTAATAAGAGGTATTAGAACTACTTCGAGCTTTTACCAAGATGGCCTCAGAGACGACGTCCAATATTACCGTTCTTTATACAATGTTGAGCAAGTAGAGGTTCTAAAAGGACCCAACGCTCTTCTTTTTGGACAGGGCGGTGAAGGTGGTCTTATCCACAGAGTCTCAAAAAGAGCTATCGTTGGCGAGTCTTTCGCTAATGTAGATGTTGGCTATGATTCTCTAGGTTCCGGCGACTTTACTGTTGACGGCAATATGCAGCTCAGCGATACAGTTGCTCTTCGTTTGATGGCTCATTCTGATACTTTGAGCAATCACAGAGATCAATATGATGGCGACCGTTTTGGAATAAATCCGTCTTTCACTTTTGCACTTAATGAAGCGACTGAGCTTAATATTTCATTTGAGTATTTGGATCACGAAAGATTCATAGATAGAGGTATTCCTACGCTTGGAGCTGATGTCAATGAGTCTTTAAGAGAAATCACTTACGGTACGGATGACAATATTCACACTACTGAAGGTACTATCTTAAAGGCAAATTTAGTCCACAATTATTCAGATAATGGCAAGATAAATTTGGCTGTAGGCGGAAATACTTTTAATAAAATGTATCAAAACGTTTATGTTAAGAGCACTCCAGCTGCTGCTGACGGAACTGCTAACGCTTTAGTTCAATTAGAGGGTTACAGAGACACAACTGCTAGAGAAAATTCTTTTATTAATTTAACAAACGTAAATACATTTGACCGAGGAACTTTGACAATTGGTTTGGATTTTAGAAGCACCGATAACGAAAATGAAAGATATCACTCGCATTTCAATAATGAAGCTGCAGATACTGCAGGTGCTGCTGGAGCTACGTTAGGAGCAAGTGGAATAAGGAATAATTTTCTCAATACAGCTACTACTTTTGATATAGATGCTTACGGTAACAGAACTGTTTTAGACTTCTCGACCGACGTAAAAGTTAAAAGTGAAACAGATATAAGCACTCAATCAATCTTTTTAACAGGCGATATTGATCTTTCAGATCAATGGCAACTAATTTTAGGTGCACGTTTCGAGGAAGTAGATACAGAAATTGTAAAATACAGACCAGATGAAGGATATGGACCTGATGGAGCTGCTGGTGGCGGTGATGATACTCTTCCAACAACATTTAACGCAATTTATCTACCTTTAGAGGCAGGTGATACAGTACAAAGAGACGATAGTCATCTATCACCTCGTTTAGGTCTAATCTTCAAACCTCAAGAAAACATGTCGCTTTATTTAAGTTATAGCGAATCTTTCTTGCCGAAATCAGGAGATCAGTACAAAGCATGGAACGCTACTAATACTGATCCAGATGTGTTTGAAAATACTGAACTTGGCTTTAAATATAGTACTGAAGCAGGCTTAAATCTTTCAATAGCCTATTTTGATCAGGAAACTGTGAAGGGTCAGGCAGATGGAGTAGGTGGTGCTGAAGTTATAGACTTTGATATTAACGGTATCGAACTTTCTGTCAGTGGGCAAATCGACGACAGAAACTCAATTAGTGCTTCTCTTTCTTCAGTAGACGCTACAAACACCGATACCGGTGCAGATCAGAAAGAGATTCCTGAACTAACTTGGTCACTTTGGTACACACATCAAGCTAATGACATGTTTGGATTTAGTGTTGGAGCAGTTTACCAAGATGAGCAGTTCATTAGCTCAACGGCAGCAGGCGCACCTAAGCTCCCTGACTATACTAGAGTAGATATGGCAATGGCCATTACGCCTAATGATTCTGATACGATAAGAATTAACATCGAGAATTTATTGGATGAAGATTATTATCCTTATTCTCATTCTACGCATCAGGTGACTGTTGGGGAACCAGCTAACGTAAGAGTTTCTTACAACAAGAGATTCTAATTAACTTTTGGGAGAGTAAAAAATGGACAATTCACTAAAGCAGGAAAACATCATGGATTATGTTTTTATGGATTGTCCGCTCTTCAAGCTGAAAACTAGGATTGAAATACGATGATTTTTAGAGAAGCCTTTTCATTTCATCTCATGGCAAATCTACTAAAGATCTCCCCCTAAGTAAATCAAAACTGGTTTTTTGGAGAGTAAGAAATCCCGCCTTTTGGCGGGATTTCGTCATTTAAATTAGTAAATTTTGCTTATTTTGCCAAACTCTTGAAAGGAAAACTGTTCTCGTCTCAAAGAAAGCTTATCCCAAACACTATCCAAGCAATCTAAAAATCTTTCTATATCTTTAGCCTTATGCTTTGGTGTGATGGTAACTCTGAACCTTTCATCTCCTTTGGGTACTGTAGGGTAAAAAACCGGTTGGATATAGATACCATGTTCTTCGATTAGTACGTTCGCTGCCTCTTTACAAAGTTTTGGATCTTCAAGATGAATGGGAATAATGTGACTGTCGTTATCAAGATGAGGGATTTTAAGGTCCTTCAAACCCGCTCTTATTAAATTGGAGTTTTCTCTAATATCTTGTCTAAGATTTTCTGATTTTTTTGCAATTTCTATGGCTTTAATTGATGCTGCAGCAATGCTGGGGTTTGCAGAGGAAGTAAAGATAAATCCTGGAGCAAAACTTCTTATGAAATCTATGATATCTGAACTTGCGGCAACGTAACCTCCCATCTGCCCAAAGGCTTTTGATAGAGTACCATTTATAATATCCACTTCATCAGATACCATTTGTTCTTCTGCAATCCCTCTTCCTTCTGTGCCGTAGAGGCCTACTGAATGTACTTCGTCTAAGTAGGTAAGAGCATTGAATTCTTTGGCCAAAGAAATAATTTGTTTGAGAGGTGACCTAAGTCCTTCCATGGAATAAAGAGATTCCAAGACGATTATTTTTGGAACACTAGCATTTGAGGTATTTAAAAGCTTTCTTAAATGGTCTACGTCGTTGTGACGAAAAATATGACAAGGTACGTTTGCATTTTTGATTCCTTGGATCATGGAAGCATGATTTAGTTCATCAGAAAAAACTTCTATGCCCTCGAGCTTTTTGCATAGAGTCCAGAGTGTAGACTGATTTGCCGTATAGGCTGAAGGAAAAATTAAGCTAGCTTCTTTATTATGTAAAGCCGCTATTTCTCTTTCAAGATCTGCATGATAGGAAGAAGTTCCTGAAATGTTTCTTGTACCGCCAGAACCCGTTCCTAATTCCTGAATGACGTCTATCGATTTCTTAATTACTTCTGGATGCTGGCTTAAGTTCAAATAGTCATTGCTGCACCATACTTCAACAGCTCTTTCTTCTCCTTCGAATCTCTCAGTGGCCCTAGGAAAGTGTTTTTGATCTCTGTTTATTTCTCTGAACTTTCTATATAGTCCTTGGGACTTCAATGAAGTCAGTTCATCTGAAAAATATTTTTTGTAGTTCATTTCATCCTCTTAAAGTATGAGGATAACTATAGACGTAAATGCACTTAAACTAAATAAAAACTTAGATTGAGATTATAATAATGTAGTTGTTTATAAGGATTGGTTATAATGGAAAGATTAACTATCATTTCGCGAAAAAGTATCCTTGCAAAATTGCAAGCTGAAGAAGTTTCAAAAGCTATCAAAAAAGGATTTCCCGATATTAAAATTTCTTTCAAAACAAAAGATACTTCTGGAGATATAGACTTAAATACTCCTTTACACAAAATGCCCGAAATAGGGGTTTTCACTAGAGATATTAGAGAGGAGCTTTTGAACGAATCAGCCGATATTGCTGTGCATTCTTGGAAGGACCTTCCCGTTGAACTTGAAGATGGGACGGAAATAGGAGCAACCATAGACAGGGCAGACTTAAGGGACGTTTTAATTTTTAAGCCTGAATCTTTAAAGAAAAAAAACCTTAACATTTTCACATCCTCTCCAAGAAGAAAAGAAAATCTCTCAAAGTTTTTAATGAAAGCTCTTCCTTTTGAAATTTCTTCTTTGAATTTCCACGATATAAGAGGAAATATTCTGACCAGATTAAAAAAACTAGAAGATTCTGAATTCGATGGCTTAGTAATTGCTAAAGCTGCTTTAGACAGACTTCTACTTGCTGAAACTAGAACAAAAAGTGAGTTAGGGTCTTTTAAAAAAAATATTGAAAAATTTATTTGGATGGTAGTTCCATGTTCTCAAAACCCTTGCGCTCCAGGACAAGGAGCTTTGGCGATAGAAGTTAAATCAGGAAATAAAAAAGTTATTGAATTATTGAATAAAATCAATAATTTAGATGTTTTCGAAGA
>Ga0160422_10001974_pt1 | contig 12821 bp, 13 predicted proteins | sample Fk160mmetaG_FD_108192 | JGI IMG/M metagenome (GOLD analysis project Ga0160422, IMG submission 108192) | Marine microbial communities from the Central Pacific Ocean - Fk160115 60m metaG | ecosystem: Environmental > Aquatic > Marine > Oceanic > Photic zone | place: The Central Pacific Ocean...
TCTTTAATTTTGTTTGGTAAAAATGGGTCTGCTATAGATGGCCGCGCCGCGCCAATAAAATCAACAATACCCTTTTTTACCAGTGCTGCCATATGATCTGGTGAAGTAAATCTGCCAACCGCGACAACAGGCTTTGAAGTAACACCCTTTACGAAATCAATATATGACGTTTGGTAACCCTCATTAGGTTCAAACCTAGATGTAACGGAGTCGTTTGACCAATCAGAAACATTGACGTCCCATAAGTCCGGAAGCTCTGCTAGCATCTCAACGACAGCTCGACCTTCTTCTCGAGCTTGCATTCCATCAGTACCCTTAACCTCATCTACTGCAAATCTAAATGCGACAGCACACTGGTCACCCACTTCCTCTTTTGTTTCTTCTATTAATTCTCTGATTAATCTCACTCGGTTTTCTAATTTTCCACCATATTCATCCATTCTATCATTTACATTTGGCAACAAGAATTGATGCGCCAATGTCATGTGATGCCCAGCATATGCATAGACTATGTCAAAGCCCGCTTCCTTAGCCCGCCGTGCAGCCAACCTATGCCAATAGCGTAGATTCTTGATATCCGTTTTGTCCATTTGCCTAGCTTGTCGAGGACTTAGAATATCAGCACTCATTTCATTAACACCGAGAATGGGCGCCCTTGTTAATTGATTGATAGAGTGGTTGCCATTATGGGCAAGCTCAATTGCAGCTAGTGAACCGTACTCATGGACAGATTCTGTCATCAATCTCAAAGCTGGAATATCACGCTCATCCCAAATTCTTTGCTCCGGATAAGGAGTTAGGTCTGAACTAGGATGAATCTCTGTCTCTTGCGTGGAGACTACGCCCCATCCTCCTTCTGCTTTTATCGCTCGAGTAGCGGCATCAGCCTTAGGACGTAAATGCCCCATACCTGTACAATGCGGTACTTGATAAAAACGATTAGGCGCTGTGACCGGTCCAATTTTTAGAGGCGTAAATAATGTCTCATATATATTTGACAAATTGTGTACTCTCCACAGTCCTGAAAGACTATTCTAAGCAGGTTACTGTTCTAACTTCAAGCCTTTGAGTTTACAGAATAGGAATATGGATTGAGCAAAATTTTTATTGTAACTTATGTAAAAAGAATTTCACAAGGTAATACGAATATTTAAATGCTCGGCCATGGAAAGTATACATACACACCTATCGAAAATTGGGGGAATTTCCCATGTGAGATTATTTTAGGTGACGTGGCTGGGATTGCTGTAGACGCAAAAGATTACGTTTACCTTTTTAACAGAGGAGAGCATCCAGTTGTAGTCTTATCTCAAAATGGAGATGTACTAAGTACCTGGGGCCACGGTATTTTTAAAAACCCACATGGAGCATCGATAGGGCCAGACCAATGCATCTATTTAACTGATAATTTTGACCATACCGTGAGAAAATTTTCCCTGACTGGCGAACTGCTGATGGAACTAGGAACTCCAGGCATAAGTTCCGGATTTATGAGTGGAAAACCTTTCTGCAAATGTACACATTGCGCAATATCACCCTCGGGGGATATTTTCATTTCTGATGGTTATAATAATGCCTGTATTCATCATTTTAACCCCAAAGGAAAATATATAAAAAGCTGGGGACAAGCTGGTGCTGGACCAGGTGAGTTTAATCTACCGCATAATATATGCTGCGATAATGATGGATGGATATATGTGGCAGATCGTGAAAATTCTCGCATACAGATTTTTGATACGTCGGGCAATTTTGAAACCCAAATAAATAATATACACCGACCTAGCGGTTTAGCTCTAACCGAAGGCTCTTCGCCCGATTGCATTGTGGGTGAATTAGCTTCTTACCTAGAAGTAAATAAGGATTTCCCCAACTTGGGTCCATTTGTCAGTTTTTTTGATAAAAGGGGTTCTCTGCTTTCAAAATTGGATAAAGGATCCGGGCCCGGGCTGCTTCCCGGCCAATTTATATCACCCCACACTATAGCAATTGATAGTTTAGGCGACCTTTACATCGGGGACGTAGCAGAAACAGATTGGGAAGAAGTGATGGGTAAAGAATTGAAGCCTAGTAATTTACGGCGTTTTCAGAAACTAAAACAGAGCCTGAAATGATTTTAGTGGATTTATATAAATCATTTTTAAAAGTAACTTGCCAACAACCCTTTGGCAATTGAAGTAGCCTTCACCGCTTCAATTTCCTGTATTTTGTCAAAGACAGCTGAGTCATCGCGGCAATAATTGCTTTCAAAAAGCCCTTCCAGAACACGTAAATTCTTAAAAAAACGAATACTTGTTCCTATATTTTGATTTGAGAAGCGCAATACAGGCAAAACTTTTTCAAATAATAACCGTGCTTCTTCTTTATTGCCGGTTTGGTATAGTTGATAAATCTCTACATATATTTTTTCTAATCCTGTGGGTATAAAAGCATTTACCGAACGAGCCATCGCATCGATAAGTTGTGTTACCGCCCAGCCACCACAAACTTTCAATCTGCCATCTAGTTTTTGCAATACTGACGTATACTTTTCGCCTGCTCCTACTGTTTCTACTTTTAACCAATTAAATTTATCTATAGCATTAAATAGTTTGTCAATTTCTTCTAAAGACATTCCATCTCCCAACCAATCCAAATCTTGTATCATTAAGATTTTAGGGGATAGATTTTCCAACTGCTTTAAAAAAAGTAATTTTTTAGAAAATTTAAAGTCCGACGGCATTTGAATACATATACCATCCGCTCCGGAAGAATTAGCGCTTATTGTAAGCTCAACACTCTCGTTAAAGTCAGCTGCCGTTACACTACAAATAAAAGGGATACGCCGCTTATTCACTTTAGTGACTGTCTCAATAAATTGAATTTTTTCATCAAAATTTAAGGTATTGTATTCGCCTGCTACTGCTAGTCCAAGCATTCCTCCACAACCAGAGATTATCGTGTGCTCTACCAAGCGAGTAAGTGAGTCGAGATCAAGTTCACCCGATTTTGTAAATGGAGTATTTAAACTGGGCAAAATACCTTTCATTCCATTGCCTATCTACGGCAATTGGTATAGCTCGTTGATTTGAAGTATTTACCTATATTTTTAGTGTATATAAGGCTCTCCACTTGGCAAACTACTTAATTTGAATACAAATAATTTCTTGTTAAAGGAACAGTCTCTTGTTCCTTGCTTATTTGTACTTGAAAAACAACTTGTTGATAGTGGCGAAATGAAATCTCACAGGCAATTAAATAGTAACGCCACATTCGGCAGAATCTTTCATCGTATATTTCTCTGATTTTTTTTTCATTTTCAGTAAACCTTGAATGCCAGTGGTGCAGTGTTTTAGCATAGTGTAGGCGCCAAACTTCAATATCTGTAATATAAAGATAATTTCGCTCTACACTTGCAACCATTTCTGACATCGCCGGAGTATATCCTCCAGGAAAGATATACTTTTCCAGCCAAGGGTTATTATTCCCAGGAGGAGACACCCGACCAATTGTGTGTATCAACGCGATCCCATTTTTGTTTAGTTTCTTTCGAATTGCCTCAAAATAGTCCATGTAGTTTGAAGTGCCAACATGCTCAAACATGCCTACAGAAACAATCCTGTCGAAAGTGCCAAAGTCAGATCGATAATCCAAAATCTTAAACTTTACCTTATCTTGTATACCCTCTCTGATGGCTCTTGCCTCAGCAATTAATTTTTGCTCTTCACTGAGGGTAATTCCTAGCACATTGACGTCATAATCCTTTGCCAATGTTAACGATAAACCGCCCCAACCACAGCCAATATCGAGAACGGACATACCTGGTTCTAGCAATAACTTTTTTGCAATGTGCTGTTTTTTATTTACCTGTGCTTGCTCGAGAGAATCATCTTCTCTTTTAAAGAACGCACAAGAATATTGTTGATCTTCGTCTAAGAAAAGTTTGTAGAGCTCGGGAGATAAATCGTAATGATGCTCCACATTTTTCTTAGAACGCTTAGGCAAATTACTTTTTTGAAACCAGAACATTAATCTGCTTTTGAAAGCTATAAACTTTGACATCCGACTATCTGGTTGGTTAGAAATGTTTTTCGCAAATAAACTCAAAAGGCCGTACAAATTATCGTCTTCTATGACAATAGATTTGTCCATGTAAGCCTCTCCCAGCGCAAGATCCGGATTTAAAACTAAACTTCGCAAGGTTTTAACATCAGTGATGGTAACCTTAACCTTTTTATGATTAGCGTCACCGAAAGTACGAACTTCTCCTCCCGGAAACTCTATTTCAAGATGACCAATTGTGATCAGCGGCTCAATTAAATAATTTAAAATTTTAATCCACACGATAAACTCTTATACTTTTGTAGTGGTTACCCTCTGTATAAAAACAGTGGCTCCTGTTACGTTTCAACTGAAAAATGGATATAGTCTATAAAAATTTCCCAGTTAAGGTCGGATCCTAATAACCCCCTTCATTCGCGTTATCAATATCTACGAGTACTAATGAAAAAATGAGTGCCAACTTTTTAACTGCAAAACAAACTCTGTATTTACATTCTTGCGCTTTAGCTCTCGGAGAAATAAAGATCCGACTTCGTCGCATCCGACAGTAAAAAATATAGTCGAGTTTGCAACTAACCTTGCAACTTCTAGGGATGCATTACCACCTTCGAAAACATAGCAGTTTCTGCCCTATATTTTTCATTTTGAACAGGTAAACAAACCACTTTAAAAATTAAGCCTAAGGTCTATAAGCCTGTTACTAGAATATCTTGCATAACAAAAAATAACCATAAACCAATGCACATAGCATATCACTTGGCATGCCATTTGCTTAGATCAAAGTAGAACTGCTTCATACAACCTCCGAATGGCTGCATTTATGCAGCCATTTTTTCTAATCAAACAAAAATAAATATTCTACAAATTCGAGTTGTTCTGGAATCTCAAACGCATCTGCCAGTTCAAATGATTTCTTTTCTAAATGAACAGAATGAATATACTTCGAAAGGTTAAAATCGTAATCTTGCAAATCATGTGCCACGCCAATTATATATCCTGACAACGGTGGAGCAAGAAATAGCTCACCAATCCAAGAAATAAAATTTTGTTTTGTTGTGAAACTAAAATGGCCTTTTTGACCACTTTTAGAGCACTCTTGCCATACTATGCTTTGATAAACTTTTAACTTCCATCCAAATCCGACCATTTGTCTAATAGTTTGCTAATTTTTCAGTCTTAATGATTATAACGCAAAGTTCTGAAGTTATTTATTAGAGATACTTAAGACTGAGGTGGTCAGTATTAGGAGTAATATACTGGCTATCATTTTATAAACTGATACAAGTACAATTTATAGAGGAAATCTTAATAGAGATTTAAGTTTGGTATACGTCTATTCACTTGTTTTGCTGACGATGCTGGCATTTTCTGGGAATGCCATTTTGACGCGTGCTGCACTGGCAAATTACAATATGGATCCTGAGTTAGTTCTGCTTCTCCGTGTGTCCGCTGGTGCTATAATGTTACTTTTAATATGTTATCTGAAAAGATACTCGCTAAAAATATTCAGTAATCTTCATTTAAAAACTACCGCGGCATTGAGCTTATATTTGGTAGGGTTTTCTTATGCATTCACTGGGCTTGAAACTGGGATAGGTGTTTTGATCCAGTTCGGGACAGTACAATTGGTAATGTTCGCATCATCATTTTTTTCAGGTCAGAAAGTACCAAAAAATAAAGGTATTGGTGCAATAATTGCTTTTACCGGATTAATATATCTACTTTGGCCAAGCGGAGATTTTAATTTAAATTGGAAGTCAAGTTTACTTATGGCAATCGCAGGCATGGCATGGGGAATCTATTCTATTCTGGGAAAAAATGCAGAGTCCGCAATCTCTTCTACAACTGCCAGCTTTTTAATTTCCACACCAATTTGTTTAATTTTTGTTTTATTGCTGCCTTCTAATTCAGATTTTTCATGGTCAAGTACAGGGGCGCTATTAGCAATTTTTTCAGGCTCGATTACGTCTGGAATAGGATACGCACTATGGTATTATGTTTTGCCAAAAATTCCATCCACCAATGCTGCTGTATCACAACTAAGCGTACCATTGATAGCAGCCGCAGGCGGAGTGATTTTTATGCAAGAATTAATAACTCTCAAATTTATTATATCCTGCGTTCTTGTTTTAGGCGGTATCGCAATCACAATTGGGGCTTCAAGCAGTAAGGAGAAATAAATTTAAAAATTATAACCTAAACCCAATACTGTATTTAACGATATTTTCTTTCCTATTATAGGGCTATCTATCAGCTCAGACGGTAAAAAATCCACTGACAAGTTTCCAATTAATCCAACTGAGTCAGTAATATTGTAAAAAGAATTTAACGACGCAAAATATATGTTACTATTACCAGGAGCATAACCAGGTCTATCTGACCTTGCCTCTGAGCTATACACTCCATAAAAATACCTTGATCGCTTTGAGTCTTGCCACCTGGAACCAACTGATAAAATAACGGGAAAACCCGCTACTGGAATAAAATGCTGATAGGAAATGTTCATTACATCCCCATTATGCTGATTGCTAAGTTCTGACCCAAAGCTAAATTTTAGGGATGAGCCACGTGCAATATCAAAACTACTAGATAAATTCAGGTCTATGGAGTCGTGTCTATTCATGCCGTTTAAAATAGAGGCGTCATTAGGGTCATAAGGCGCAAAAGTTGGCTTTAAGGAAGTTGAAAACTTTATATTCTTGATTTGATATATCTGGTAGCTAATGCCCTCTGGCAAACCTATTTTCAGAGGACCATCTTCATACGACAGGGATGGAGCCAGCAGCGCGATTGACTCCGTTCCCTCATAGACACTTTCCCCAAATATATAAGCAGCACCTATTGAGTATTTATCCGCTTTTTGGGCAGAAGCTGAACTGAAACTAAATAATGTTAATAAAAAACTAATTTTTATACTTAAATTAAGCACGTGAGCATAACCTCCTGGGAGTAAGTACTTCATCATTACATCTTTCTTAAGTTGAATCTTGAGCTGGTATACAGCAAATATGCCTATTTCATTTTATATTTTAGTTAACTCTTAACATTATCCTGCTAGCTACGCATCAAAAGCATTTTTCAGCCCTGGTACCCAAATAATCTAGGTAACCACAAAACCATATTTGGTGAAAAAATCATTATCAGCAATGCAAAAATCAAAACTGCTAAAAATGCCCAAATTTCGCCTATTATTTCCCGCAAAGGTATGTCAGTCACAGCATTTATAACAAAAAGCAGCATTCCATAAGGGGGAGTAATTAAACCTATCATTGAATTCACTACAACAAGGACCCCGAAGTGAACTAAATCTATACCGAGCGCTTCACACGTCGGAATGAATAAGGGCACAATAACTAATATAATGACAGTAGCATCTAAGATGCATCCCACTAAAAGTATAAGTAAATTTATAAACAGAAGAAAAATAATTGGGCTGATTTCAGCTCCCGCTAATAAGGCTGATAAAGTCTGTGGGATATTTTCTTTAACAACTACGTATGTCAAAATCATGGAGGTGCCAATCACTAATGCGACCGAGGCAGATGATCGGGCACTCTCAACAAATAACTGATAAAGTGATTTAATAGTCAAAGCACGATAAAAACCAGCCGCCAAAATAAAAGCATACAAAGCAGCTATCGCTGCTGCCTCTGTTGGCGATGTTACTCCACTATATATACAAGTCAAAAGTATTGCTGGCATTAAAAGTGCTGGAAATGACTTTAAAGTAATCAATGGCAATTGCGCTATTGGAACTGCTTCTTCTTTCCCAAAATCCCGGCGATAAGAAATCCATATATTCATACCGATTAGAACTGCACCCATGATTAAGCCTGGCAATATACCTGCTAAAAATAAAAACCCAATCGAAGTGTTTGAAACGAGAGCGTATAACACCATAGGAATTGAAGGAGGAATAATTGGCCCGATAGTAGCAGTTGCTGCTGTAATTGCAGCAGCATATCCACGAGAGTAGCGTCCACTTTTAACCATCATTTCTATGACTAGTTTTCCAATTCCTGCTGCGTCAGCAACTGCAGACCCTGACATTCCAGAAAAAATTAGAGAAGCCATAACGTTTACATGACCCAAACCACCTCTAAATCTTCCAACGACAGCTACGCAAAAATTAAGGAGTCGATCTGAGATTGTACCGGCATTCATTATGTTTGCTGTCACAATAAAAAGTGGGACTGCTAATAAAAGAAACCCATCGAAAAGCCTTTGAACCATGGTTTGGCCTGCAATTGCAAGGTCCTGACCAGCTACACCCAAATAGACTATAACTCCAGAAAGTATGGCATAGGCTACAGGCGCTCCTAGTGCAGCCATAGAGAATAGAATAAAAATACCAGCTAATATTTCGACGCTCATTAGGTATCATCCTTTTGAGTAGCCGAAAATTCTTCTACGGGCCTTTTTTGAGGACCCTTTATTGATACCTCATAACAAATCCAAGCGTAACGTAGTATGACAACAATCATCAATACGATGTACGATGCGAAAAGCCACTTAATCGGTATCTTATCGCCCGTTATTGGCATTCTTAAAGTTTGGATCTTCTTTAATTCCATCAAACGACTCCCAAATATTGAGTCCCAAATTGGCAAAAAAGACCAGAGCAGCGCAAAAATCATGATCAATGAAATAACGATTATAGCTATTCGCTTCAAATGGTCTGGGAGGGCTAGATACAAGATGTCAAATGTAACATGATCCCGTTCCCTTACGACAAAAGAGCAGCCAAAAAAGATCAACCAGACCCAAAGAAGTGATATTAGATTTATCGTCCATCCTATTGGTTCAACAGTAAGCATCCAATTTGAAATCTGCTCAATGGGCATCAGCCAAGCTATTTTTGAAGTATAGCGAGCAAATATTTGAAGAAGAAAAATAATAAAAATCACCGCCAAAATCATGGCGGCGATAAATTCACATCCGCGAGTGAGCCACCTTGCAAGATTTTGCATATTTGACTCCCTCACAATGAGTGCAAAAATTAATTACCAAGTGCGTTGATTTTTTCCAACACGCCATCTGGCCAACTTGCTGCAAATTCACTTCCAACATACTGCGCTTGAACGTGGGTTCGGAAAGCGTCAAGATCAGGACTATAGATTTCAACACCTTGGCTCCGAATAAAGTCTGCTAAATTATTTTCTTTATCTAATTGCTTCAAACGACCCCAAGCCGATGCTGCATCTGCAGCTCGCTGGACAGTCATTTGCTGATCAGGTGTTAAGCTATCCCAGGTAGCTTTTGAAAATGCTATATAGTTTAAATCTACTAGATGTGATGTAAGTGCAATTTGCTTTGTCACCTCATAAAATTTGGCATCTACAACAGTTGGTAATGGATTATCTTGACCATCAACAGCACCGGTAGAGAGGGCTGTATAAACTTCGGTGAAAGCGAATGGAGTGGGTGAGGCCCCTAGAGCTGCACCCAAAAATTGCCAAGCATCTGTTCCAGGCATTCTCAAGTTAACACCAGCTAAGTCTGCTGGAGTTTGGACATCAACTTCAGATCTTGGCTGACGCAAATTCACATGACGACGCCCTAAATACATTACTGAAAGTAATTTTACGCCCAGCTCATCTTCAACTGTTTTCTTGAAAGGGTCCATTAATGGATCGTTAAAGACCCGCACTTGGTGTGCTGCATCCTGATGCACATACCCAGTTGCAAAAATTGAAAACTCGGGAAAAAATTGGGCTAATTCCTGCGCAGACGCAATTGACATTGTCAAGTTACCACGACTGATAGCATCGAGCTCAGTTCCTTGAGCGAATAATGTTGCGTTATATCCAGGTTGATAATCAGCGAAGCCTGCTACCATTGGCGCAAAAACTTTCGCCATAGCTGCCGATCTCATATCTGTCTCTGAACCAGCTGTAGCCAGAGTAAAAGTCATTTGATCTGCTGCAGCTGTTGTAGCCGTAGTCCCGGCCAAAATCCCTGCCGCTGCAATCGCATTCAAGACTGAACGCCTTGTTAATTTATTTAACATTAAATAATCCTCCCATTATACACTGTAGCACATCCAGTGCTCAACAATTCGATATCATATTTTTAAACTTTTGCAATTTTTAACACAAAAAATATGATGTTTTTCAATAACTTTTAAGGGACTGACGCGTATCTAAATTAAGTTTCAACTTTTACTGATTGTTGAGTCAATGCAGATTTCTGGATTGCCTCTATAACCCTTAATGTAAGAAGACCTTCCCTACCAGATACAATAGGATTTTCTACTTTTTTAATTACATTAATAAAATGGACAATCTGATTATATAATGGATCGGCGGTTTCATAGTCCATTGAAGCGGTTTCTAAAGGTTTCCACCAATCGCGTTCGCTTTTTTGACCCCATAACGTTAAATCTGGAACAGAGAGAGAGCCATGTGATCCACCTATAAAATAACAACTTTCCGAATTCGGAGGATACACGGGATTTTCTTCAGAGGTAAGTTCCCAGCTCCACGGCGAAACGATAGAATCAGACACCGATATTGTACCTATTGCTCCATTTCTAAATCGTAACAAGGCCCCTGCGACGTCTTCATTTTCAAATCCTCGAATTGATTCTACTGCTTGCGCTTGAACAAAAGCAATTTCACCACAAAAATATCTCAAAAGGTCAATATCATGAGCAAGATTCACTGATATTGGTCCAGCTCCCTTCTTTTTTCTCCATGCTGCCACATCAAAATATTCATCTGATTTATAAAACCAACAATTTGCATGAATTGCCCGAATTTTTCCAATCTTCCCAGATAATATAACTTCCCTAGCCTTCTGGATTATCGGGTTGTAACGCCTATGATGACCAACCAAAACCGGAACTCCCAAATTTTCTGATTTTTCAACTAGCGCTAGTGCTTCTTCCGAGGAACTTGCGATTGGCTTTTCAATCATGATGGGACAATTTCTCTGAATGCAGTAGAAGCCCTGTTCAATGTGCATTAGCGTTGGGGTCGCAAGTATAATTCCGTCCGGAGATTGCTCGATAAACATGTCCTCCAAGGAAGAATATATTTTCAGACTTTTCTTTATTGCGTAATTATGAGCATCTTTAGACGGATCTACAACGGCGACCAAATCTACATCTTTAGTTTTGCAAATTACATCCGCATGCCGCCTCCCAACAAGTCCAAGACCGACAAGAACCAATTTTATAGTGCTGCTCATAAAGTCATTTATTTACGAAGATGTTCTCATTAGATAAAGCTGTGATGCGATAAACCAAATATTCCGCAGTAATCTCGCGATATAACCTGAGCTACTAAAAAGCATAAACCATACCTCATTTGCAATGTAGTAAAAATTACAGCTTACCTAAATCTATGCACCTACGTAGATAAATACAAAAACAAATACTGCCAATGCAATAAGTACATAAAAAGCGATTTCACCGCTTACTCTTGCATCAGATTTTTTTTTCTTACCATTATCTTTCATTTTAAAGGTATTTAGTATTTTAATGTTGTGTTTCCATATAATTAAAAATGGAAATTAGTCTGTTTCTAGCATTTCGACGCGCTCTATAAGATAATTTAGTTTTTCATGATAACTCTCATTATGATCATCATGATGACCTAGGCCGGCAAACATTTCCCCTACTACAATTAGAGTTACTATAACTATACAGACAGTTATAATGGTAACCATCACCTTTAAATAAGTATCCATTTTAATTGCCTTTCTCTTTGTCAGATCAGTCGTTAAAAGATTTTCCTTCTATAATTCTTGGACCTTCTAACAAGCTCATTTTACAACCTTTGGCTATTTCGCGAATTTCATCTTTCATCAAACCCATTATCTTATTGGCCGTTTCCTTATCAGAAAATTTGGAAACAGTAAAAATTTCGGTAGGAGACTTTTCAAAAACTTCACCTGAAATTTGTCCTGCGGATAGGTTTCGGGGCATCATAGTAGACTCAATATACGAAGTAATCATCTTTAACTGAATCTCACTAACTGCCTTTACATGAACGACTCGGCAATACAAAACTTCATCTCACTTGAGTTAAATTGTTCATGATTTACCAAATTCTTCCAGAAGTTTACAATATCCAATTTGGCTTTTCTTGAAACTAGAAAGTCTAAAAAATTCATTTGGCGCGTGTATTTTTTCGTCATCTAAACCAAAAGCAAACATGGTTGCATGGATACCCAACTCTGAAAGCAAAGTAGACATAACTGGAATAGACCCTCCAACTCTGGTCTCCAATGGCTCCTTTCCATATAAATCATGCAAAACCCGGCCCGCTATTTGGCTGGAGTTATGGCCTCTGGGGACCAAAAACGGATCAGCATCACCAGCAAGCTTTTTCACTTCAACTTTAACTCCAGTTGGCAGGTTTTTTTCCACATGTAGTTTTATTAAATTATATATTCTCTCAGGCTTCTGGTTAGCGACGAGCCTACATGTGATTTTTGCATGAGCTTGAGACGGCAGTACTGTTTTAGAACCACCACCTTGATATCCGCCCCATATCCCATTTAGCTCTAAAGTTGGACGTGCCCAAAGTCTTTCTTGAACAGTATAACCCATTTCCCCAAAGGTTTCCGGAACACCTAATTTTTCTACATAGTCATTTTCATCAAATGGCAGCCGAGAAAACATTTCCTTTTCTTCATCCGATAATTCGATAACGTCATCATAAAATCCATCTATTGTTATTCTACCATCGAGATCTTTCATTGATGCTATTAAATGTGACAATGCGTGTATTGGATTGGCTATACCACCGCCATGAGTTCCGGAATGCTGATCACCA
>Ga0160422_10001975_pt1 | contig 12819 bp, 11 predicted proteins | sample Fk160mmetaG_FD_108192 | JGI IMG/M metagenome (GOLD analysis project Ga0160422, IMG submission 108192) | Marine microbial communities from the Central Pacific Ocean - Fk160115 60m metaG | ecosystem: Environmental > Aquatic > Marine > Oceanic > Photic zone | place: The Central Pacific Ocean...
ACCAGAAGTAAAAGAAAGCAGAGTAAAACTTGGTGATGTTTGGCAATTAGGAAAACATAGAATAATGTGTGGTGATAATATGGACTTAATGAAACAATATGAAGATAATTATTTTGACCTTGCAATAATAGATCCGCCTTATGGTATAAATTTTGATGGCGAAACAACAGTAAAAGGAAAAGGTGGAAAGGCAAAAACCTTTTCAAATAAACAAAACCATTTAAAAAAAGATTGGGATAATGAAACACCAAAAAAAGAATACTTTGATGAACTTATAAGAATATCTAAAAATCAGATAATTTGGGGTGGCAATTACTTTACAGATAAACTACCTGTTAGCAGGGGTAGGATATATTGGGACAAAAAAATAACTAATAAAAACAATAAGAACTTTTCTGACGGAGAGTTAGTATACACAAGTTTTGATAAAAGATTAATTAAGTTTACTTATGATTGGATTGGGTTCGGATATTTAAACAATCCTGATAAAGAAAAAAAAATACACCCAACACAAAAACCTGTTCAAATTTACAAATGGTTATTAGAAGAATATGCAGAAAAAGAATTTAAAATTATAGATACTCATTTGGGTAGTGGCTCAAGTTTAATTGCAAGTATTAAGCACAAAATAAAAGAGTTTGTTGGAATGGAATTAGACATTGATTATTGCGACAAAACATTAGAAAGATTGGAACAATTTACAGGACAAAAAGCAAAAAAAATATAAATTAAATTTAATAAAATGGGCAAAAAAGAACACAACTTAAAGAAAGAAACATTACTACAAGCATTAGAGAGTAGTTTAGGAATAGTTAGTACAGCTTGTAATAGAACAGGTATAAGTAGAAGTAGTTTTTATAAATGGTATAAAGAAGATGAAGAATTTAGAAAAAAGGTAGATGAGATAGATAACCTTAAACTAGATTTTGTTGAAAGTAAGCTATTTAAGAATATAGAAAACGAAAAAGAGAAAAGTATAATATTCTACTTACAACACAAAGGACACAAAAGAGGATATATACAAAGACAAAATATTAATCTAACATCTAACGAAGAAGATATAAAAAAGATTGAAATTGAAATCATTGAATCTAAAGGGAACAGTAGTCCTACAAAAAAATCTTAATGCTAGTACAAGAATTGTAGTTAATCAGGGTGGAACAAGAAGTAGTAAGACATATAGTTTAGCACAATTAATAATACTTAAAGCATTACAATCAAAGGGAAAGGTATATACTATTTGTAGAAAAACATTACCTGCTCTTAAATCTAGTGCTTATAGAGATTTCTTTAATATATTAGAATCACACAATTTATACAATCCTGACAATCATAATAAGTCAGAACTTACATATAAGCTCAATAACAATACAATAGAGTTTATTAGTGTTGACCAACCTGCAAAGGTAAGAGGTCGTAAAAGAAACTATGTTTGGTTAAATGAAGCTAATGAGTTTAGTTTTGAAGATTGGGTACAGCTTACACTCAGAACTACAGAAAAAATATACCTAGACTTTAACCCTTCTGATCCGTACAGTTGGATATATGAAAATGTAATTAAAAGAGATGATTGTACTTTTATTAAATCAACTTATTTAGACAATCCTTTTTTACCAGAAGAAACAATAAACGAAATAGAAAGGTTAAAACAATTAGACAGTAACTATTGGACTATTTACGGTTTGGGAGATATGGCACAACCTACTGAAACTATATTTAGACAATTTACGCTGTGTAATAATATACCTACAGAAGCTAATTTAGTGGCTATAGGTATGGACTTTGGCTATTCTAACGATCCGACAGCTATAGTAGAGGTATATAAGCTAAATGATGATTTATTTATAAATGAATTATTATATAGTAAAGGACTAACAAACCAAGACATAGCAAACAAATTAAGAGAATTAGGAATTACAAGACAGACAGAAATTATAGCAGATAGTGCAGAACCTAAAAGTATAGAAGAAATACATAGACTAGGCTTTAATGTAAAACCTGCAAAAAAAGGAGCAGATAGTATTAACATGGGTATAGATATTTTAAGAAGATATAAAATACATATAACAAAGAACAGTACAAACGCAATAAATGAATTTAAGTATTATAAGTGGCTAGTAGATAAAAATGGTCAAGTAATAAACAAACCTGCTACTAATCAATTAGACCACCTTATAGACGCTGTTAGATATACTGCATTAAATAAGCTAACTACTAATTATAGTGGTAAGTATTATATATTATGAACAAAAACAACAATTTTATATTTATAACAAATGGCTAGAGAACAAATACAGGTTATAGTACCTACTGATTGGAAAGACATTAATATTGCAGAATATCAAAGATATTTACAATTAGCAAAGACAAGAAGAAAAACAAAAGATGATGAGATTATTGCTATGTTTTGTAAAGTAGATAAAGAGCTTATAAAAAAGGTAAAGTTAAAAGATAAAAAAGTATTAGTTGAAAAAATAAACAAATTTGTAAATAGCAAAAATGAAACAGAGTTAGAGAAAAGAATAAAGTTTAAAGGTAAACAATATGGCTTTATACCTAATCTTAGCAAAATAACTACAGGTGAGTTTGTAGATATTGAAGAATATGGTAAAGATATAAACGCTAATTTACACAGAATAATGAGTGTATTGTATAGAGAAATAGATAGACAGGTAGGTAAGTTTTATAGTGTAAAACCGTATGATCCCGATGAGCTTGAAATAGATAAGTTTAAGGACTTACCAATGAGTACAACACTATCTGCGATAGATTTTTTTTTTCGTTTAGGAAAAGACTTATTGGAAGATTTAAACAACTATTCGACGGTGGTGATGAAGAACAAGAAGATAAAACACTAGCAGGTAAATGGGGTTGGTATAATATAATATTTAGTTTAGCTAATGATAATATATTAAACGTAGATAAAGTAACTAAAACAGAGATTGCTTTAGTTTTAACATATTTAAGCTACCAACAAGATAAAGGAAATATAGAAAGAAATAATTATAACAAATATAAATGATAACATATAAAAACATAATAGACGATTTTAATACTATAGCTACAAATCATTTTTTAATAAATTCCTTTCATAGTGGTTTGTTAGATGAAGTCGATATAAATAAATTAGACCAATCAGATTTTCCTATTTTATATGTAGAGCCAGGTAACACTAACATAGACAAAGGTGTACTAACTTATACATTTACTGTATTTACTATAAACAAAATAAAAGAAGATTTAACTAATAGACAAGAAGTGTGGTCTGAAATGTTACAAATAATGCAAGATATAATAGCAGAGTTTAGACAAAATCTGTCAGTACAAACAGCTAACGATCCTGGTAAAAAGTTTAGTTATATACCTAATGAAGTTGTTTTAAATTTACCTATAAGTGCAGAACCATTTACAGTACGGTTTGCTAATATGCTTACAGGTTGGTCAGCTAGTTTTACAATGCAAGTTAATAACCATAATTCACTATGTGACGCACCTATTGAACCTAGTGACGAAGATAGAAATACATAATGGAATTAAAAACAGAAGCATTAGAAGAAGTATTTAGTAGTTTTGGTAGTAAGCTAATAGAAAAGGCTAGAGCTAACCTAAACAAAAAAGATAAAAGAGCAAAGGGTACATTATTTGACCAAATGAGTTATGATATAGAAAAAACAGACACAGGTGTTAAGTTTGTTATGAACTTTGGTAGTGCAGAGGACTATTGGATATTTGTAGATGAGGGTGTAGAGGGTGCAGGTGGTTTTAAAGGTAGTGGTAAAAAAAGAGGTCAGGGTAGTCTGTTTAAATTTACAAACAAACAACCACCGTTAAGTGCTATAATACCATGGATAAAAATTAAAGGTATAAAAGGTAGAGATAAAAAAGGTAGATTTATAACAGACAAAAGTTTAGGTTTTTTAATAGCAAGAAGTATAAAACAAAAAGGTTTAGAACGAACAAGATTTATTAGTAAACCCTATGACGATATGATAGATGATTTAAAACAAGATTTAACTACAGCTATGGCAGAAGATATGGATAACTCATTAACAATAAAAGAACAACCAAAATTAGAAATAAATTTAAGTAAGTAATGGCATATAGTATAGAACAACAACCAAGTAAATTTGTAGCAGTAAATAGTCCGTTAGTTTATGTAGTAAAAGAAGATAATGGTACAATTACAGGATCGGCAAAGTTTAGATATATAGTACAAGTACAAATAAGTATGTCAAATACTGCTTCACTATCAACAGTTGCTAAATTAAAGCTACATAAAAATAAAGCAGGTGTAGCTATAGCAGATGTTAGTAAAATAGTAAGAACTTATATTGCAACACAACAAAGAGATGAAAACTCTAATACTAATACTATACATAATTTAGGTGTTAATGTAACAGCTAAACCTTTTTCTTTAAATGATTCACAAGCAGTAGCAATAAGAATACTAGGTGGTTACGAAACAGCAACTAATCAAACATCTGCACCTGTAGAAAACCTAACACCAGAAACTGACCCTACAGCTTATACAAGTAACGTAGCAGTAGGTATTCCTGCAACAACACCATATACACAAACAGCAACTAATGTAGGTGGCTTAGATGTAGAGGGTACAAACTTTCCTTTAAATTTATATAAAAATGATACTACACAACCTCAATTTCATAAGTTTTTAACTAATGCACCTACTGTACAATTTGTTAGAGGATCAAGCACAAGTGCAGATAATGTAGATTTAATGACAATCTGTTTTAAACAAGGTGATGATGATTCAGGTAATAGTAGTATAATAACTGTTGGTAAAAAAATAGAACAAATAGCAATACAATATTATGATAGTTCAGATAATGCAATAGCAGGTACAAGTGGTGGTGCTACAGTACATTTTTTTGCTAATAATACTACTAACGGTGGTGCTACTGTTGCTCAAAGTACAAGCGTAGATAGGGCAATATTATACTTTGGTTGTGGTACTAAAAATTTAGAAACACAAACATTAAGTAATAACGCAAAACCTAGTAATTTTTCTAATTGGGCATACTATAAAATATTTGGTTGTACATCTGCTGATGTTGCAAATATTTGCACAAAAGAATATAAATTTTATAGATACGGTGCAAGTAGAACAGGTATAGATGATAGACACCAAAGCTGTAGTAGATATGATAATGTTAGATTAGCATGGAGAAATAGACTAGGTGCTTGGGATTATATGAACTTTAGAGGTAAATCTACAGAAAGCGTAGATATAACAAGCGAAGAAATGGAAAGTGTGCCAGGTACTTGGGATCTAGCAACTTATAGTTATGGTAATTATGAAAGAGGTAAAGAAACATTATATACAGAAGCTACTAGAAAATTAGTAATAAATTCTGATTATTTAAACGAAGAAGAGGCACAATGGCTAGAAGAGTTATTTACTTCTATAGATGTACAAATAATAGAAGATAGTATAATATACCCTGTAGTTATTACTAATAAAACATACACTAAAAAAACAAGTGTAAATGATAAGATAAAAATACAGTACACTATTAATTTAGAGTACGCTAATAAAGTTAGAACTAACAGCTAATGGATGTAAGATTAGTAGCATACCGTAGAGAAACAACAAGTGACGATACTTTTGACGTTGAACAATACGAATTAGATTTACAAGAAAGTCCTAATGTTGTAGTAAATTATAATTGGTTAGATTTAAAAAACCCTGATCAAAGAAAAGCTAGTTTTAGTCAAACACTTAAATTACCTTTTTCTAATGCTAATAATGATTTTTTTGAAAATTACTTTGACGTTAATTTAGATAGCTTAGTATATAACGCAAAAACTAAATTCAGTGCTATTTTATTTATAGACAGCATACCACAATTAAAAGGCTTTATACAGCTAAAATCTATCTATATGAACGCAAGATTGTATGAGGTAGCTTTATTTGGTGACACAGCAGATTTTTTTACTGATTTGAAAGACAATAGACTAAAAGACGCTTTTAGAACAGCAGAAAATGTTACTGACTCTGTAACAGGTGAAGTTAGTGTAGTTTTTACAGAAGACAATCAATTAGACCATATACTAACACTTTCTAATATTGTAGCTAGTTGGACTTCACCAGGGCTAACAACAGTTGCAAGTACAACAACTAACGACATAATGTACCCTATAATAGATTACGGACATACTACAAACCCTTATTCAAGTGCTATGTTTTGGACACCTGCTGATGTATATTCACAGGGTTTAAATCAATTAGGTGGTAATGTAACTGACGCTTTTAATTATTACGGTATGATTCAAGCGTCTAATTTAAAACCTGCAATAAGAATACAAAGATTATTACATATAATTGCACAGAAAGCAGGTTATCAAATTAAAAGTACATTTTTAGGAATTGACGACACAAACGAAACTACACCAATTACTGATACGCAGTTTTTTAGTAGAATGTTTATGACACTATCTACAGAGCATAGCAGAGTACAAACACTATTTAACACAAGTGCAGGTAGTGAAGCACCTTTTATAGGCTTTCAAGCTAATATGAGTAGTGCAAGTCCTGCTACTACTTTTCCTGTAACAGATCCGAGTGGTATTGGTTTAGTAGAAAGTGTATTTAGTAATTTAGATGTAGATAATGAAGTTTTTGACCCTAATGGTTTATATAATAATCAACTTTCAGATTGGGGTGTTGGTGGTATAACAGGAGTAGATACACCGTCTATAAAAATACCAGTAGACATAACAGACAATACTTTACTACCGACAGGAACTATAACAGTAAAAGTAACAATAACTATTAATATTAGTGATGAAATAACTAACGCTAGTACAGGTGCAGTTGAAGGAAATATAAGTGTAGTTACTTTAAGACCACGTTGGTACAATCAAACAACTAACGAACCTGTTGGTTATGGCTTTCAACAAAATGTATTAACAGGTTCTAACCAAACAATAGAAGTAACACAAGAATTACAAGCAACACCAGGTACAATATATTATTTTTTATTAGAGTGTGTGCCTTTTCCTGTTAGTCCTGTAACAGGTACGCTAAACGCGACTGCAACTATTTCAGCTTGTACTATAGAAACAGAACAAACAGACAATGTAGGTTTAATGTCAGGGGGTTTAAATGGTGAGGTACAAATGTATCACAATATGCCTGATATGACACAAGCAGATTTTGTAAAAGATTTAGTAAATAGATTTAACTTAATTATACAGACTGATCCTGACAATGAAAAACTACTACTCATAGAACCTTATCAAGATTATATAAACGCAGGTACAACACAATATTGGACAGATAAATTAGATGTATCTAAAGAGCAAGTAATAAAACCTACTAACGAATTACAATCTAAAATATTAAGGTTTGGAGATTTAGAAGATGAAGATATTTTAAACAAAAGATATAAAGATATATATAATACTGTTTATGGTACTTATGTAGAAAACAATAGAAATGATTTTGCTAATAATGAGTTTAACAATTTTAGTGTTTTTGCACCTTTTATAGCACAGGGTATAGGTCAATGGTCAGGCAATACAATAAATGGAGCTTTACCTAACCCTAATGTAGCTATAGCCTATTTATTTAAAGCAGAACAGGGTGAGCCAAGAAGTCCGTTAGAAACAATGAAGCCTAGATTGTTTTATTACAGTGGTACACCAATAGATATTACAGGCACAAACCCTAACACAGATAATGCTTTTGACTTTAACATATACTCTAACCAATTTTTACAAACAGGTGACGCTACAACTACTAATAATAAGTTTCCTTTGTGTTTACAATATAACTTAGATACTTTAGGCTCTGTTACTGCTGACACTAAACTACTAAATTGGACTTGGTACAGTCCTAACTTTAACACAGGCTTTACATTTAACTATTTTGGTATGACTTATAGTGAACATGGTTTTTATACTGACTATTGGTCACAATACATAAATGAAATATATAGTGATGAAGCTAGAATAATGGAATGTTATTTGAATCTTGACGCTGTAGATATAAGGTCTTTTGCAGGTACAGGCTTTCAAAATGTATATTTTATAAAAAATACACTTTGGAGAGTTATAAACATAGATAATTATTTAGTAGGTGGCAATAAATCAACTAAAGTAACATTACTAAAAGTTATAGAAAAATTAACTAATGATTGTGGTGCTATACCTACTTTTACAAATACAGGACTGATGACTTGGGTAGACGCAGGTACAGGAGCAAGTACAACTATAACAAACTCTTGTTGTGAAGAAGTAAACGATAGTTGGACTTTTGTACAAACAAATGCAACTACAGGTGTAGGAGATTGTTACACAAATGCAGGTACTACAGATTTTACTTTTGGTGATAATGAAAACACAAATATACCACCAGAACAAGTACCTATGCCCTCTTTAATGCCTAATCTACAAACTAACTACAACATTATTACAACTAATGGTAACGCTTACACTACTACTTATTATATGCAAGGCACAACGCTAGACAATAGCACAACTGAAAACTTTAGTTATAACGCTATGCAAACACAAATGATGTCACTATCTATTTTAAGTATGAACTATGTAAAAGTTACTTTATTAGGTAGTATAATGTCAGGCACAAATTCAGGTAAGTGCGGTTATTTTGAGTATGATACAGTTTTAGTAAATAGAGATAATGCTAATTCACAAGTGGGTAGTTCAGGTGGTGACTTATTAAAAACAAACAAAGATACAGCATTTAGTACACCTACAGTTAATATAACCACATTTGACAATAGAGGTTTTTGGACACCTACTATTGTTGGTGGTGCTAGTGAAAGAGTAAATTGGGTAGCTAAAGTAGAATTAATTAGACAGCCTTTGGGTGATCCTGACGCTGTAATAGTACCAACAGTTAGGGCAATATATCAAAACGCAGAAAATATATTATTTCAAGATTTAGATTATTTAATATGGAATTAAAAAAATACATACAAGAAGTAGGTAAACTAATGCCTATATCAATAAATCTACTTACTGATTTACAAGCGTCAGGTAGTAAGTATGATTTTGCTACAGGATCACAAGAATACCCTACAACATTTAAAGAACTATTTAATAAAATAAAATTATGGCAGAAAAAGTAACAATAGAAGTAGAAGCAGATATAAAAGGTGCTATAGATAGCATTGGAAAAATAGAAAAGGGTGTTAAAGATATAGGACAAACTGCAAAAAAGCAAAAAGGTGCAATAGAGAGCTTATCTAAAGGTTTTAGGGGTGTAGGACTTGCTATGAAAGCTGTAGGGTTTGCTGTAATATTAAAAATAGTAGACCAATTAGGTCAAGCTATGATGAGAAACCAAGAAATAGCTGACACAGTATCTACTGCGTTTAATATGGTAGGTTTAGTATTTAATAAAATTATTAGTACAGTAAAAACAGTATTTGATAGAATTACAGGACTAACTGATAATTTTGACGCATTAGGAAGAATTATGACTAACTTAATGACATTAGCAATTACACCACTAAAAGTAGCTTTTAATAGTGTAGCGTTAGTTATTAAAGAAGTACAGTTAGCTTGGGAAAAGTCATGGTTAGGTAAAGGTGACCAACAAAGAATAGCAGAACTAACAGCACAAATTACAGGATATAAAGAAGAAATAAGAATAGCAGGAGAAGAAGCTATAAAAGCAGGTCAAGGTATTATAGTAGATTTTAGAGAGGGTATTAATGAAATAACTAATATGGGTAAAGTAGTTGTTGAAGAGTTTAACAATACTTTTAAAGGTGTTACAGTTAGTACTTTAAAGGATCAAGCCGAAGCAGTAACACAAGCTACAAATAATTTAAGTTTGTTAGAGGCTAAACACGAGGGAATTATAAAACAATTTGAAAAAGACGCAGAAGTACAAAGAAAAATAAGAGATGATGTTAGTAAAAGTATACAGGATAGAATAAAAGCTAATGATGAATTATTAGATATTTCACAAAGACAAGCAGACGCAGAAATAAAAGCCTTAAAGGAACAACAAGGAGCTTTATCTAAACAATTAGCTATAGAAGTTGACAATGTAGAAATTAAAGCACAAATAGAAAGGTTAAATAATGCAATTATAGAAACAGAATTTAGAAAGACACAATTAGAAAAAGAAAGTGGTGAGCAAAAAAATGCCTTATTAGCAGAAGAAAGAGCTAATAAACAAGAGTTAGCTAAAATAGGTGTAGACGAAGTAGAAAGACAAAAAAAAGAATTTGAAAATGAAAGAGATAGATTAGTTAAAATGGCAGAGCTTACTATATCTAACGAAGAAGAAAGAAATGCAAAGATTTTGCAAATTAAAGAAGAGTTTAATGCTAAAATAAATAAAGTAGACGCTGACGAAAAAGCTAAACAAGACGCAATAGATAAACAAGAATTAGCTGATAAAATAGCTTTAGAAGACGCTAAAAGACAAGCAATACAAAGTGGTTTGTCTGGTATAGGTGCATTAGTAGGTGAAAGTAGTAAGGCAGGTAAGGCAATAGCTGTAGCAAATGCAACAATAGATACTTTTGCAGGAGCAAATAAAGCTATAGCACAAGGAGGTATAATTGGTTTAGCTAGTGCAGTAGGAATTATAGCTACAGGTTTAGCAAATGTAAGAAGTATATTGCAAACAGATATACCAGGTGAAAGTGGTGGGGGTACAGCACCTGCTACACCAGAAGTAGTAAATAATACTGTACCTGTAGCACCTACATTTGAAGCAATAACAGCAGACGCACCACCTGTACAAGCCTTTGTAGTAGAAAGTGATGTTAGTAGTAGTCAGGCATTACAGAATGATCTGAATTTACAAGCAACGTTATAAACAATTTTAAACAATTTATATTTATTAGTATGAGCAAAGAAAAATTAAAAAAAGTAGAACTAATTATTGATGAACAAGAAGAAAGGTTTGGTGTAGAGGCTATAAGTTTAGTAGAGTTTCCTGCTATAGAAGAAAACTGGGTATTTTTTAATAAAGACCAATTTTTAACATTAGCTAAATTAGACGAAGAGCAAAAAACTTTAGTAGGAGCTGTATTAATACCTAATAAAGAAATACCTAGATACGATCAAGAAAAAAACGAAAAATATATTGTGTTTTTTACAGAAGATACTATAAAACAAGCACAGGAATTGTTTATGTCAAGTTTAAGAAACAATAACGCTACTTATGAGCATAAAGTACCTGTAGAGGGTATAATAGTTGTGGAGTCGTGGATAAAAGAAGATAAGAAAAATGATAAATCTAATTCTTATGGCTTTAATAAATTACCTGTAGGTACTTGGTTTGTAAAAATGAAAGTTAACAATCCTGAAATTTGGGAAAGTGTAAAAGAGGGTAAGGTAAGAGGTTTTAGTATAGAGGGTTATTTTACAGACAGACTAATAGAAGCGTCAAAGCCTAAAGATATTATAGATTTAGCAGAAGAATGTACTGATTGTCCTGATGAGATTACATTAGGTAAAATTAAAGATTTAATATTAGAAAATGAATTGACTGTAGTAGGAAGTTTAGACGGTGAACCTTTATTTGCTACAAAAGAAGAAGCAGAAATTTATGGACAAATGTTTAAAAATTGTGTTGGTTCGCATGTACATAAAGTAAATGGTATAGACAGATATATGCCTTGTAAAACTCATGCAAAAGCTATAGCAAAAGAATTTGTAGAAGACAAGTTTGGTAAAAAACGTAAAAAGTATAAGAAAAAATATAAATATGTAGAATATTCAGACTTTGTTAATAATCAAGCATTAGCAAAGTACCCTTTTGAACAATGTTTAAAAGATATGGTTAAACAATATGGCAATAAACAAACTGCTGTAAAAGTATGTTCTGCTATAAAAAATAGGACAGTAAAACGCTAGTCCTGTGAACAATAATTTAAGTTTAATATTTATAAAAAAAAGGTAACAATGACTACAATAGAAAAAATCAAAAAACTCTTATTATCAAAAGAGGAAAGTAAAGAAACAAAAATGTATGCTGAAATGATTTTAGATGACGGTAGAGTATTAGCAACCGAAGATGACCAGTTTATGATTGGTTCTACTGTAATGGTTGTTGGTGATGACGGTGAAACCTCACCATTAGGTGCAGGTTCTTACACAATGTCTGACGGAATGAAATTAACTATAGATGAAGATTCTAAAATTTTAGACATGGGTGAAGAAAAAGAAGCAGAGGGTGTTGAAGCAGAAGAAGAAAAAGAAGAAATGCAAGAAGAAGAAAAAGAAAAAATGGAAGAAATTGATGAAGAAAAAGTTGCTATGGCTATTAATGACGCTACACCTGATATGGTAGATATGAAAAAAGCTAGAGAAATGGCTAAAAAAGTTAAAGAAATGGCTTATGGTGATAAAGAAGAAATGTCAGAAGAAGTAGAAGAGGTTGAAGAAGTAAAAGAAGAAGTTAAAGAAGAGGAAATGGTAGAAATGTCAAAAGATATGATTTCTTCATTAGTAGAAGAAGTAGAGGAACTAAAATCACAAATAGTTGAACTAGAAAAAACTCCTGGATCAGAGGGTTTTACTCATAATCCAGAAGTATATAATAAATCTGAAAAAGTAGATTTATCAAAAATGACTGCTATGAAAAGAGCAGCATATTACATTAATAACAAATAAATTTTTTAAAAATGGCAAATAACAAATACAATTTATCGAAAGAGTATCAGTTTGACATAACTGTTACTGACAATACTTACGCAGGTAAGTTAGCTTTGCCTTATGTAACTGCTGCAGTTAAAAGTCCTGACACAGTTGCTAAAGGTTATGTAAGAACTATAGACGGTTTAAATAGTAAAGCAGTAATTTCTA
>Ga0160422_10001976_pt1 | contig 12810 bp, 13 predicted proteins | sample Fk160mmetaG_FD_108192 | JGI IMG/M metagenome (GOLD analysis project Ga0160422, IMG submission 108192) | Marine microbial communities from the Central Pacific Ocean - Fk160115 60m metaG | ecosystem: Environmental > Aquatic > Marine > Oceanic > Photic zone | place: The Central Pacific Ocean...
GCTGGTTGCGTGGGCCAGCGTGGCCAACAGCAAGGACTCTGTGGGACCGGCCGCCTCTGGAAAGGCGGACGCATGTTGAGCGCTGTCGGCACCTTGAGCAATCAATGCTTCCACCAACATCCGAACCACCATGGGTCCAGCGTGAGGAAAGCAGAATGCACCATCTTCTGCGAACCGGTACACCAATCCGTCGTCGAAATCACCGAAGGATTCGCGTCGCAGCTGCCCCACTGGTGCCGGTTGGCGTCCCAAAATAGGGGTCAGCAGCGCATCAATATCTCCGACCACCTCTACCAATCCGATGGCACCGGCGGTCCGCGGGGTCCGGATACTCACCGTATTCATTCTTCTTCTGCGGCCTCCGCTTGTTGCACGGCTTCGAGCATGCCGCGAAGCACCAAATCTGGAACCACGCGGTCCACAGTCTCAGCTTTGTCGAGCAGGGCTGCGGCGTCTCCTCCGGTGGCGATGACTTTGGGCCACGCGCCGTAAGCCGAGGCGTATCGTTCGATGGCCTGACTGATCAGCCCTCGCGCCGCCAGATGAACCCCAAGACGCATCGCCGACTCGGTGTCTGCACCAAAAGGGTCGTCTTCGCTTGGAGGTTGGAAAGGAATTCTGGGCAGGGCATCCGTCCCTTGGGACAAGGCATCCAACATCAAGCACAGACCGGGGGCTATGGCACCTCCGTGGAATGTCCCTTCACCATCAACAAAATCGACCGTGATCGCGGTCCCTGCATCCACGACAATCACTGCCTGTTTGGCGAGGGCCCAAGCGCCTGCTGCAGCGAGGAGCCGGTCAACCCCGGGAGTGGTGTTCTGGGCAAGTTGTTGGCCGATTGGTGCGGCCAAGTCGTCACCGATGTGCAGCAGGGGTCCGGCAAGTTTGGACAATTCTGCGGCAAGGCGTCTGGTCTCTTCGGCGTGCACTCCGGCCAATACCACCATGGCTTCCGCATCAAGTTTTCCGGCAATCTCAATCAGTCGGTCCGCCGCTTCGGGGCCATGTTTGATGCGTTCCATCCCTTCAAGGACACCTCCCGGTGCTGGAGCTGAGGTAATCGAGGTATTTCCAACTGAAACAAGCAACAAGTCACGATTTTGGGGCATTGAAACACAGTACCGCGTCCGCGAGTAATCTTCCCTGCATCCATGACTGGTGGAATGGCCAACATGATCGATGGCCGGGCTCTGGCGGCCGAAGAACGCCGGGTTCTGGGGGATCGTGTGGCTTCTTTGGCCAAGCAAAGCCGCCAAGTTCGCTTGGACGCCATCCTGACCGAGGGTGATGCGGGGGCGGAAATCTACGCCCAGCGGCAGCGGGTGGGGGCGGAGCAATTGGGCATCGAGTTCCACTTGCACACCATCCCCCAAGATGCAGATGAAGCGACCGTGCTCGCTTGCATCGAGAAGCTGAATGTCGATCCGCAGGTCCATGCCATGATGATGTTCTTGCCCCTGCCTGAGGGGGTTGAAGCGGAACGCATCCAGGCGGCCATTGATCCCAACAAGGATGTCGAGGGCGTCAATCCTGCCAACATTGGTAATGCCGTATTTGGCCGCCGTTCTCTGGTGCCCTGTACTGCCCTGGCGGTCCGCCACATGCTTGAACGTCGCGGTGTTGATTTGTGTGGCGTGCGTTGTCTCGTACTTGGCCAATCCAACATTGTGGGAAAACCAATCGCATTGTTGTTGATGCGGTCCGAAGCCACGGTCTTCAGTGTCAACCGCTTCACAGAAGACCTACCCGCATTGGCCCGCACGTGTGACGTGGTGGTTTCAGCAGCGGGAGTCCCTGGATTGGTCACCCCGGAGTGGATCAAGCCGGGGGCGACCGTGATTGATGTCGGCATCAACCGAGTTCAAGGTCCCGATGGTAAATCTCACGTGGTAGGCGATGTCGAGACCACGGAAGTTGCTGAGGTGGCCGGGGCCATTTCTCCCGTTCCAGGTGGAGTAGGTCCGGTGACGGTGGCCATGTTGCTTCGAAATGTTGTGGAGTCCGCTGAGCAGGCGACAGGGGACTGCAACGCTTAGGGCGACGGTGTGGGCTCGGGAAGCGAGGCTCCCAATTCAATCCACCCGCTGGCCCAAGCGGTGGCCACCACCAAGGTCAACCCAAGCCGATACCACCCGAATGGGGCCAACCCTCGATTCGTGAGGAAGCCAACCAACCAACGCACGGCGACAGCTGCACTCGCGGTGGCCATCAATATGCCCACCACCAAAGACGGAGTACCGAGGGCGAGCACGGCGTCCCCGTCTTTCAGCAGTTTGTACACGCAGGCTCCGCCCAACGTGGGAAGTCCGAGGAGGAAAGAAAACTCTGCCGCTCGGGCCGGTCGCAATCCCAAAGCGACCCCAGCGGCCAAGGTCACCATGGAGCGGCTGGTGCCGGGCCACATGGCAACGCACTGGGCCAAGCCGATCAGGAGCGCTGCGCGAAGTGGAAGATCGGCAGGGTCAGTGTCCGAGGAGTTAACGCGTCCTTTGCCCAACTTCAGCATGATGAACCCACCGATCGCCAAAGCTGCCAAGACTGGTACGGGTTGAAAGAGCGTCGCTTCAATGGTGTCGTCGAGAAGCGGTCCCAACATGGCGGCTGGAGCGAAGGCGATCAACAATCGCGTCAAGAGTCGTCGCCCTTCGGGGTTCTGCCCAATCAAGCCTTGGGCCATTCCCAAAACACGGACCCGGTACAAGCCGAGCACCGCCAAGATCGCTCCACCTTGGATCACAATGTTGAAAGCGTCGATCCCTGCCCCGTCCAAACCCAGCAGCGCTGAGGTCAAGATGAGGTGTCCGGTGCTGGAAACCGGCAAGTACTCGGTGATGCCTTCAACCAATCCCAAGATGGCGGCGTCCAACAAAGTCATGTGCCGTTCTCCAGCCAGGGCATGGTTTGGCGAACCTTGTAGCTGGCGGCTTCAATGGCATGCTTTTCATGGGCCGACCTTTTGTCATTGAACCAAGGGTGCCCGGCCTCTGCATCTTCAGCAAAGCGTTGGGCAAAAGCACCGCTTTGAATGTCGTGCAAGAGCGATTGAAGTTGTCCTCTCAGTTCTTTGGAATCCAACCGCTCCGCGGCCACGAAAGCACCGAATTCTGCGGTGTTGCTGATGGCTTTGTGCATGGCCGCTGGACCTTGGGCGTACAGCAGGTCCACCACTTGCTTCAATTCGTGAATGCATTCGATGTAGGCCACTTCATCGGAATAACCAGCGTCGTGCAAGGTTTCAAAAGAGGCCCGCATGAGCGCGAGGATGCCGCCACAAAGGATGGCTTGTTCACCGAAGAGATCGGTCTCGCATTCTTCGGCAAACGTGGAGGGGATCAATGCGGCCCGCGCGCAGCCAATACCAGTGCCCCAGCGACGCAGGTGCAGTTCAGCATCGGCCTCACCAGCTTGATGAACCCCCACCAAGGCGGGAATACCTTGTCCTTTGACAAAGCGGCTGCGAAGGGTGGGCCCCGGTCCTTTGGGAGCCACCAAGATGACGCCCAAATCGGCACGAGGCTTCAAACGTTGATGGTGTACAGAAAACCCATGGATGAAACCCACCGAGCACCCGTGGGGCACATGAGCTTCGAGTTCGGACCAGACGGGGCCATGCACTTCATCTGGTAAGGCCATAACCACCAATTCCGCGGCGGTGACCGCAGCGTCAAAGCTGACCGGAACGAAGCCATCGGATTCCGCAAGGCAAGCACCGGGGCCGCGCCGAGCCCCCACCGTGACAGTTGCTCCGGCGTCCCGCAAATTCAACGCATGGGCTCTACCTTGATTTCCGTAGCCCAAGACGGCGACTCGGAATCCGGTTGGATCGGCATCTGGAGAACGGGAAGAGGTTGGCATGGGACGAATGCTACTGGCAGAGCGGGCTTCTTCGCCGCAATTCAGATTCGAGTCCAAATGAACCGATAAAACATACGGAGGTATTTGGATGGCCAGCACGATCATGGAACAACGACGCTTCACCCGTTACCGATTGCAGGCGGGTTTCACTGGCATTACGGCCACGACAGAAGACGGGCGTCGACTTGATGGCCACGCCCACGATTTGTGCGAAGGTGGCGTCCAGATCGAAATCGACGACACGGTTCGCGATCATGAGCGGCTTGAAGTCGAAATTGAGCTCCCCGGTGCCACCGTGGCCCGTTCGCCGGCTCGGGTCGCATGGCGCGATGAAGAAACCGGTCGGATGGGGCTCCGATTCGAATCCATAGCGCCCAGCGAGCATGCCCGAATCTGTCGTTGGCTTGGCACCGCTACCCCAGTGTGGTGAAGCCAACCTCCATGATCCTGATCGGTCTTCGTGCCGCGGGGAAAACCACGCTGGGCCGTGAGCTCGCCCATGGTTTGCGGGTTCAGTTTCAAGACCTCGATGACTTGGCTTTGGAACAATCGGGTGCAGGATCGATTCAAGAAGTGTTTGCTCAGGCTGGGGAACCGGCTTGGAGGCAGGCCGAGCGACAGGCGTTTGCTTTATGGCATGCTTCATCTTCCGGGGTGCTCGCTTGTGGAGGTGGGGCTCCCTGCGTGCCAGAAATTCGTATCTCGATGCAAAGCAGTCGAGCTTGCGTGGTGTATTTGCATGCAGGTGTGGATGTTTTGGTTGCTCGAAGAGAACGCCAAGACCGAGATCGTCCTGCCCTTTTTGGCGCTGGTGGACTCCGGGAAGAGGTGACTCGAGCCTACGCGGAGCGCCATTCGGTGTTTTGCTCCTTGGCGGATCACATCGTCGAGGTTGACGGTCAAGAAGCCAAGGACACCCTTGCCACGTTGATCAAGATCTTCAAAGAAGAATGTGCGGAGGAGGGGCCGGCGAGGTAAGTGTCGCAGAGGCTCAATGCTGAGATTGTTGCTCAGGGTGATCGAACAACTGAAAATTCAGTCGTTGATCAGACGACGTCCGATGCGACGGCGGGCGTTCAAGATCTTGCGACCCGACTTGGTTTTCATACGAGCACGGAAGCCACACTGCCGGACCCGTTTGATGTTGCTCACTCGTTTTGGGTAGTGGATCGTCATCGGTGCACTCCAACCCCGCGATGGGGAACTGATAAGTTTAGCAGATACCGTGGCTCTGGGCAAGCTTGCCTATCCCTTGGCTCTGGAGTGGTTTGGTCAGGCTATTCCCTGCAATCTGCAGTTTGGCCTCGATTTTGGTGGCCTGATGCCTCAGGGGTGGCATAATTCGACCATCACACGGGAGCGCCGCCCCGATCCGTTGGTCTTCGCTTTGTCAAGAGGGCCTTCCGATCCGTTCGCTGCTTCCCAAGCAAGCAAGGAGTCCTCATGGACGACAAGGAACGGCTCGAACGGGCCCAGGAAGCGCTGGGCTACACCTTTCAAAATCCCGAATTTCTATACCAGTCGTTGCGGCATCCATCCAGCACCGACCAGCGTCTTGATTCTTGTGAACGGATGGAGTTCCTGGGCGATGCCATCTTGGGCATGGTGGTGGTCGACTACCTGTACCGTGCGTTTGGATCCATGGAAGAGGGGGAAATGACCAAAATCAAAAGCGCTGTCGTCAGTCGAGCGTCTTGCGCTGTCGTCGCAGCCCGGATTGGGCTCGGAGAACTTGTGACTTTGGGCAAAGGCATGACCGGCCGGCGTGAGTTGCCCCAGTCGGTGCTGGCCAGTGTGTACGAGTCTGTTGTCGGTGCGTTGTACCTCGATGGCGGATTGGAACCGGCCAAAACCTTCATCTTGCGCGACATGGAAGATCGAATTCGCCGTGCAGATCGAAGTGGACACCAATCCAACTTCAAGAGTGTCTTGCAACAAGTTGCCGTGCAGCGTGAACTGGGCGTCCCGACATACCACGTTCTAGATGAAAAGGGGCCAGACCATGCCAAGTGCTTCGAGGTTTGCGTCGAACTCGGTGGTGATCGATTCCCTTCCTGCTGGGCGGCCAGCAAGAAGCAGGCCGAGCAAGATGCTGCTCTTGAGGCCTTGCATGACTTGGGTCTGGCATATCGAGGGGAACGCGACGAGGTGCTGATTCGCTTGAATCCGGTGGAGTAAGCCTCACCACACCTGCGAAAGCATGATGCCGGTCAACAGGCCCAACGTCCATGCCACGAGAGCACCCCACAGGGCACGGCGAGTGGAGGCCGTTGGCGTCGTAGGCCGCACGCTGGGTTCAGGTACCCCGGCGTACGCCTGCAACTGAGCTGCGATCAGTCGGGCCGCGTTGGCCCTGCGAACGGATTCCGACGTGTGAAGCCGGGGTCGCGGATCGCTGGTTAGTCGAAGATCGGGGGGCACGTCAGAGCATCGACAAGCCTCGGAGGGGGCTTCATGGAATGCAGAGGTCTCCGCCGTCTCGAGCAGAAATTGTGTCCGGTTATGCGGGTGTTTCTGGTTGCAAGGCTTCCAGCAGGGCGGTTCGGACAAAGCGGCCGTGGCGAACGGTTTCCCACCAGCCAGCCCGGGGATCGTGGTCGGTGGCGGGGTCGATCTCACGTCGACGGGGCAGTGGGTGCAGCACCACAGCATGCTCAGGAAGTCGCACCATGCGATCAGGGGTCAACCGAAGCGACTCCAATTCTTCTTCGTGCTCCTGGGCATCGCCTCCGCCGTACTCGTCTTGCAGACGCTGGAGATACAACGCATCCGCGTTGGTTAAAGCTTGGTCCAAGTCGCTGCATACCTCAAAGTTCCTCCCCATGGCTTCAAGCGCTTGCAGACGGCACGTCGAGGGTCCAAGGCCTGAAATGGGCACGAAGACAAAAGTGAGATGTCGCCAGCCCAAAAGGACATCCAACAAAGAATTGACCGTGCGTGACCGTTGCAGATCACCCACAAAAACAATTCTTTTCTCTCCCCCGGCCGGATCAAGAACGCCTCGACGGTACAGCGTGGCAACATCAATCAGCGATTGGGTTGGATGTTCCGAAGGGCCGCTACCGGCGTTTACCACGATTGGTGGCCGGGGCAGTGCGGCGGAGGAACGCACAAACTCCAGCAAGGCGTCGTGGTCCGGTTGTCGCAGGATGACCAATTCGGAAAGTTCTGCGATGGTTCGCAACCCGTCCTTCAGAGACTCCCCTTTTTCAAAGGAAGTCGTGCTCATATCCCGCAAATCGGCGGTGTGGTATCCCAAAGCACCCGCAGCATGAGCAAACGACAAATACGTCCGGGTGGATGGTTGTTGGAACAGCAGGGTTGCCGATGAGGCGGGAGCGACCGGGACAGGTGGGGCCCCTTTGGCGAGGTCCTCGGCCCGGTTCAAGATGGGCAAAATAGTCTCTGGGACCAACTGTCTCGCCTCGACGAAAGCGCGGAGGGTGCCGTCGGGTCGGCAAACTTCAGGGCAGGGATCCACGGACATGGAAGCGCATCCGGAGGGACTCGAACCCCCAACCTGCTGGTTCGAAGCCAGCTGCTCTATCCAATTGAGCTACGGATGCGGAATGCGAATACTGAGTCTACCGCGGGTGCGGGGTAGGATGGGAGGATTCATGGAACGTCCCCTCCGCAATGTGGCCATCATCGCTCACGTCGATCATGGCAAGACCACCTTGGTGGATGCGATTTTGGCCCAAACTGGGGTCAGGTCTGCCAAGGATGCCATCTGCGTCATGGATTCCAACCCGTTGGAGCGTGAACGCGGGATCACCATTTTGGCAAAAAATTGCGCCGTGGACTATGTCCCCGAATCCGGCCATCACGCCGGCCAGCCCGTCCGCATCAATATTTTGGACACCCCAGGCCACGCGGATTTTGGCGGAGAGGTGGAGCGGGTGCTTCGCATGGCAGATGGTGCGTTCCTCTTGGTGGATGCCCATGAAGGGCCCATGCCCCAAACCCGATTCGTCTTGGAAAAAGCACTGGGGCTGGGTTTGCGTTTGGTGGTGGTCATCAATAAGTGCGACCGCCCTGATGCAGATCCCGATCGGGTTCTCAATGAAGTCTTTGACTTGTTGGTGGCTTTGGGGGCCGACGACGAAACATTGGACTTCCCGGTCCTTTACGCGTCGGGTCGTGATGGATGGGCGGGCGATTCTCCCGAAGACAACCAACGCGGTGTGGTTCCTTTGTTGAACCAAGTTCTGGATCGCGTCCCTGCGCCATCCTGCGATCCAGAGGGATCGTTGCAATTGTTGGTGACCAATTTGGATTGGTCTGAATACACCGGCCGGATTGCGGTCGGTCGAATTGAAAGAGGAGTTGTAAAGCCCGGGTCCGATGTTTCAATTTGTGCTGCAGATGGCATCAAAAAAGGTCGGGTCCTCAAAGCGCTTCGTTTCGCGGGGTTGGGTAAGTCGGAAGCAGAAATGGTGGAAGCCGGTGATCTGGTGGCCATCGAAGGTATTGATGCCATCGAGATTGGAGATACCATTTGCGCCATCGGGGAGGAAGAGGCCCTGGATCGTGTCACGGTGGACGAACCCACCCTGCATATGACCTTCCGGATCAACGATTCACCCTTTTGCGGTCGTGAAGGGAAGTACCTGACCAGTCGTCAGATTCGAGAACGGTTGCAACGCGAGATGCGGTTAAATGTGGCGTTGCGGGTACAAGACGGGACTACAGCAGATGAATTTCATGTCTCCGGCCGGGGCTTGCTGCACCTTGGCGTATTGATTGAGAACATGCGTCGCGAGGGGTACGAGATGTCGGTCGGTCGCCCCCAAGTGGTGCGCCGGGAAAGTGAAACCGGTCTGCAAGAACCTTGGGAACAGCTCATGCTCGATGTCTCCAACGAGGGTATGGGTCCGGTGATGGAACTGTTGGGGAACCGAGCGGCAATTGTGCAGTCGGTGGACCCCATCGCGGATCGGGTTCGGATTACGGCTGAGATACCAGCTCGCCAATTGATCGGACTCCGTTCACGAATGCTTACCGCAACCCAAGGCGAGGCGATACTCCAGCATTCTTTCCTGCGTTGGGACGATGCCCGAGAAGACACACGAGGTCGGGTCAATGGTGTCTTGGTTGCCAGCGAACCAGGCAAGGTGACCTTCCATGCGGCCGAGCAACTCTGCCAGCGGGGAATACTGTTTCATGAACCTGGTGATGAGGTGTATGAAGGCCAGATCGTGGGTGAAAATGCCCGCGACAACGATCTGACAGTGAACATTGTGAAGGCCAAGGCATTTTCAAACGTACGGGAAAACAAAGACGCCACGGTGGTGCTGAAGGCTTCTCGGAAGATGACACTTGAAGAGATGTTGGAGTACTGCGAACGCGATGAGCTGGTTGAAGTTACTCCCGATTCGCTTCGGCTTCGAAAGAAGCTGTTGAAGGAAGCAGAACGGCGTCGGGAAGCCCGTCACAAAGAGGCAAGGAAGGCGGGGTCTTCGTCGTGAGTTCCGGTTTCTTCCAGAGTGATCTGCAGATCCCACGTCGACATGTCGTGGTCTTCTGTGATGATGCCTTTGGTCCGCAATCGGACCGCTGGGTCGATCTGCTTCCCGGTGGTTGCCATCGCATTCTGCCTGTATTTGACGGTGGATTTGATGCCGCGCATCCCACGTGTCGACCGCGGGCGGAGGCGTTCTTAGACGCGCACCCAAGCCGGTTTGACCGAGCACCAAGCTTGGTCGTCCCGGGCGGGGAAGTGGCCAAGAACGATCCGAAAGTTATTGATTCTGTGTTGGCTTCCATTCATGCTGAGAAGATTTGTCGTCAGTCTTTTGTGGCGATCTTTGGCGGGGGCGCGGTGCTCGATGCGGTTGGCTTTGCGGCCTCTATTGCACACCGCGGGGTTAAAGTGCTTCGGTTCCCAACCACCACCTTGGCTCAGGATGATGCTGGGATCGGCGTCAAAAATGGCGTCAACCACCACAACGAAAAGAATTGGCAAGGGGTGTTCGCGGTGCCGACTGCCGTCATCAATGATTTCTCCTTGCTTACATCACTTTCCGATCGTGACTGGAGGAGCGGGTTCAGTGAAGCGGTCAAAGTTGCACTCCTTAAAGATGCACGCGAGTTCGAGCTTCTCGAACAGCACGCCGATGCCATCGCGCAGCGCTCTCAGGAAGAATCTCAAAGATCTATCATTCGAAGTGCGGAACTCCATTGGCGACATATCGTCGAGGGCGGTGACCCTTTTGAAGATGAGATCGCCCGTCCTTTGGACTACGGCCACTGGTCGGCACACCGTCTCGAACGGTTGACCGAAGGCGATCTCAAACATGGTGAGGCGGTTGCGGTTGGTTTGGGTATCGATGCCGCTTTGGCCGTCGAGTTGGAGCGCGCGACCCCAGAATTCCAGCACCGCGTACTTAAGGTACTGCACAAACTTGGTTTCAAACTCGATCATCCTCAGCTCGACGATTCCGCAGCACTTTTTGCCGGTATTGAGCAGTTTCGGGCCCATTTGGGTGGTGCCTTGACGCTGACGTTGGTCGCAGAACCTGGTGTCCCTTTTGACATCCATGAGGCTGATTTTGATTTGATCACCAAAGCCATTGAACGTCATCGATCAATGGTTCGTACCCTGCTGGCGTGATTGGGTATTGCACCAACGTGCACGCGGCGGAATCTCTTCCAGATATTCGCTCAATGTTGAATGGACCGGTGCGTTCGGTTCAGCAACGTCTGGGACGGGAAACCCTTGAAATTGGCCTTTGGCTCAACGAGTCGGTTGTTTTTGATCCTGCGGTCACTTCTGTGCGAGAAGATCTGGATCGACTAGGCGTGATTGTTCGTGGCTGCAATGGATTTCCCCAAACTTCATTTCATGCTCCGGTCGTGAAGCGGTCGGTGTATCGGCCCCATTGGGGAGACATCGAAAGGCTGCGGTACACCAAGAGGTTGGCTGAAGTTTTACTCAACATTGGGCATGGTCCAGTGCGTGAGATCTCAACGGTTCCCATAGGTCATCAAGAACTCAGCTCAAAGATATTGCCCATCGCCATCAAAAATCTTCTCGATCTGGTTGATTTTCTTTCGGCTCTTGAAGACGAAAGTGGCATCCGTGTCGTGGTGGATTTGGAGCCCGAGCCAGATTGCCTTCTGGAGCGTTCCTCGGATGTGATTGAGCTGTTTGATCGCTTGGGAGATGCTCCTGTCGTACGCCGATACCTTGGTGTGTGTCACGATATTTGTCATGCCGCAGTCGTTCGTGAACCCCAAGCCCAAGCAGTATCCGCGTACCAGAAGGCTGAAATTCGCATTGGAAAAGTTCAATGTTCCAGTGTGCCGATTGTTGATTTGTCGATTCCAGACCAGCGAAATTTCTTGAGACAGTTGGATGAGCCACGATGGCTGCACCAAACATCGGTCGAGTCCGAGTCTGGTGTGGCGAGGTATGAGGATCTTGCAGCTGTCTTTAATGAAAATGAAGGCTTGGCACGTGTGCATTTCCACGTGCCCGTACACCTGGAGCATTTGGGTCCCCTGCGCACCACCAGAAACGAGATTTTTTCTGCCTTGGCGGCATTGCCCTACGACGCAGATCGAATCGTCGAAGTTGAGACCTATGCCTGGTCAGCACTTCCCAGTTTGGTGCGTCCAGAGCTGGTGGAAGGCATCGCTCTTGAGTTGGAGTCTTTGGTGTGAACCGCATCAAAGCATGGTTGCGATTGATGAGGCTGGGGAATGCGCCCACGGCCCTTTCGGCGGTCACCGGTGCTTGGGCCCTGTACGGTGGAAACCCTGCTGAAGTCGCGGGCGTTGGGGTGGCGATCGTCGCGGCGTACATCGGAGGCATGCTGCTCAATGATGTTTTCGACCAGCCGTTTGACCAGCAACACCATCCTGACCGGCCACTTCCTCAGGGGGCCATCTCGCGTTCGCATGGAATCGTTGCCGCGATCGGCTGTGGCATTCTGTGTTTGGCTCTGGCGGGAAATCTGGCACAGACGGAAGCGATCATTCTCCTTGCTGCGATTGTGCTGTATTCCTGGGGTCATAAATTGTCGGTTTGGTTGGCTGCGTCGCTTCTGGGAATTTGCCGCGGGATGGCGGTGTTGATGGCTGCAGCCATGTTGGGCGATGGGGCCAGCGGTATTTCGACACCAATTGTGCTAACCCTTACCGTCGCACATGGGGCCGCGGGTGCAGCCATCACGGTGGCGGCGAGTCAGGAGCACCGGCAACGGCCTGGTCCGGGTGGACTGGTTCCTCTGACCAGGCTTCTGCCTCTTGGAATCTTCATTCTTCTTGATCCACCCGGAAGTACGTTCACGGATTGGGCCACGGATCCTGGCATGTTGGCCGTGTTGGGATGGCTGGTGTGGGAATTTGCATGTGAGCGAAAGCGGCAAAGCGATGAACCGGGACAGGCGGTTGGCGCTTGGATTGCCGGCTTCTCTGCGGTCGATTTGGTGGTTGCTTCGTGGGTGCTGCATGTGCCATCGATGGCGTTGGCGGCGATTTGTTTTGTTCTTTCTCGTGTCTTGCAGAGATTTCTTCCCGCAACCTGAGACAATGATGGCATGACCAATCCAACTGCGGTTCTGAATGTGGTGGGTCTCGACCGGGCCGCCCTCAAGCACATGCCAAATTTGGCCAGTTTGGGAAGCGTCACCGATTTGATTCCGATCCTTCCTGCCGTCACGTGCAGCGCGCAAGCCACCATGTTGACGGGTCTGTCTCCCGCGCAACATGGGGTGGTCGGGAATGGGTGGTTTGAACGTGATCAGGCGGAGGTGCGTTTTTGGAAACAGTCCAATCACTTGGTCCAAGGCGAGAAAGTTTGGGAGACCGCTCGTCGTCGTGATCCCTCCGTCACCACGGCCAAGCTGTTTTGGTGGTTCAACATGCATGCCTCCGTTGAGTTTGCGGTCACACCCCGACCGCAATACCGAGCTGACGGTCGAAAGCTACCCGACATTCACGCCAAAC
>Ga0160422_10001977_pt1 | contig 12806 bp, 11 predicted proteins | sample Fk160mmetaG_FD_108192 | JGI IMG/M metagenome (GOLD analysis project Ga0160422, IMG submission 108192) | Marine microbial communities from the Central Pacific Ocean - Fk160115 60m metaG | ecosystem: Environmental > Aquatic > Marine > Oceanic > Photic zone | place: The Central Pacific Ocean...
CATTGGCGAACTCGCTCAGTCAGACGCGCAAATGCGGAAGATGGTGCAGTCTGTGGAATCGCGATTACAGTCTGACATCAACTCCGACTTGAGTGCTTTGGCTAAGCAGGTAGAGAACTTAAAACAACAGGTCGCTAAGACTGATGTAAATGTATCGAAGCAAGCCCAGACGATCGAGCGTCTATTTGATGCGTTGGAAGCAAAATCAAAAACATTGAAAGCTAATCTTGATGAGTCAATCGGTCTCTTGAGCGAACAAATTAACATGGAAAGGACGCGTGTCGATGCGTTCGCTGGCACCAGACAGGCCATAATTGCTCTGAACGAAGAAGTAATAGCTGTTGGGCAACTGTCATCTGATCTTGAAGCGCAGGTAAAGCAGATCGATTCAAATCAAGGGGCGTATGAGTTAAGTTTTAAAGACATACAACTTGCTGTTGAGGGTATTAATGAAAAACTCGCACAACTTGCGAGCGCGAATAATGCACTTCTGGGACTAGAGGTGTTGTCTGAGGAGATGGACCGTTTGTCACAACAGGTATCGCGGCAACAGCAGATCATTGAAGCAGTGGATGCAAGTCGAAAACAACTGACACAGCGAATTATTGATCTTGATGGTAGGGTGAATCTAGCCTTGTCGTCGAAGGAGTGAAAATGCATCGGGTATCGTTTAGCTGTGATGCTCACTCTCACGGCTCCAAAATTGTTTTAAACATAGTCTGAGTCTCAGCGTTGATCAATCGACAGACCGCTACAATCATAGACGCCCTTAATTCGCTCGAGCTCGGCCTCAGGGAATTGGGCTTATGGTCGGACAAGCGGCCCGATGCCGAATCACTGTCTAGCACATTGCCCTTTTGCTACGACACGCTGGAAATTGAACAGTGGTTACAGTTTATTTTCTTGGGGCGAATGCGAGAGCTACTCGAACAGGATGACGAACTGCCGGTGAATTGCTCTATTTATCCGTATATTGAGATGTTGGCGGGTGCGGGGAAAAACGTCGATCCCCGGCTCGCTGAGCTGGTGAGGCAGGTCGACGAAAAAATTACGAGAGATAATGGTAGCGGGGAGAGGATTTGAACCTCTGACCTTCGGGTTATGAGCCCGACGAGCTACCAGGCTGCTCCACCCCGCAATCGAGGCGGGTACTTTAAATAACAGGGGTTGTTTCGTCAAGTGAACCTTGGGCAGCATGAACTATTTTTTGACGTGGTGAATAAATGAGGCCAGTACCCAAAATTCGTTTGAATCGTTACAGCGTGATGACACTTGAATGGCCGAAAGATAGCGAATCTCTTGAGAATTGGCTAAGAAGGCAGCGTAAGATGGCGCCCTCTCTGATGCAGGAAATTGCGATTATTTTGAGGCCGTCGGTTGATCATCGGACCGAAGATGTTCGGCAAGCGGTCGATACCTTGGGTCAATTAGGGGTTGGGTTGATTGGGTTAACCGGAGACCCGTGTCATCGTGTTACCGCCGCGACTCTGGGATTGTCTTGGTTATCATCCAACACTGGCAGTGCAGAGTCAGAATTAGGCCCCACCCAGGAAGCGGAGGATTCAGTACGAGAAACGGCTTTAGTGATGGAGGGCCCGGTCCGGTCGGGTGTACAGATTTACGCCAAAGACCGAGATTTGGTGGTGATTGGTCAGGTAAGTGAGGGCGCCGAGATCATGGCAGATGGACATGTTCATGTGTATGGCCGCCTGCGTGGTCGCGTCGCCGCTGGCGTCGGTGGTCAGACTGGTGCCGAAATATTTTGCGTCACGTTCGAGCCTGAACTAGTTTCGATTGCGGGCACCTATTGCGGGTTTGATCAGATACCTAGCAATCTTCGGTCTGCTAGAGTGCGGGTTAGATTAGATGCAAATGCACAAGTATTGGCATTTACTTCTATGGGATAAAGGAGAAAAAAGTTGGCTATCGTTGTCACTGTAACCTCAGGTAAAGGTGGAGTTGGGAAAACTACCTCGTCCGCAGCAATTGCCGCTGGGCTGGCTCAAGCAGGAAATAGGACTGCGGTAATTGATTTTGATGTTGGGCTTCGAAATCTCGACCTCGTTATGGGAGTCGAGCGCCGCGTGGTTTTCGATTTCGTTAGCGTAATCTCCGGTGAAGCGAGTTTAAATCAGGCGCTGATACAGGATAAGCGTCTAGAGCAGTTATCAATCTTGGCCGCAAGCCAAACGAAAGATAAGGACGCATTAACGGAGGAAGGTGTCGGTCAGGTGATTAAGCAATTAGCTGATATGGGTTTTGAATATATCATTTGCGACTCGCCTGCGGGCATTGAAAGAGGTGCAACGATGGCCCTTCATTTTGCGGATCATGCGGTGATCGTTACGAATCCAGAAGTTTCATCGGTGCGTGACTCAGACCGTATCCTTGGCATTCTGCAATCGAAGTCAAAGCGCGCCAAGGAGGGCGGCAAGGTTAACGAGCACCTGTTGATCACGAGATATGATCCTGTGCGTGTCGATCATGGTGAGATGCTCTCAAAAGAAGATGTCTGTGACATTCTGGCTGTGAAACTCATGGGTGTGATTCCTGAGTCTAAAGCGGTGCTGAAGGCCTCAAATACTGGATTCCCGGTTATTCTTGATGCCGAGTCAGATGCGGGAATGGCCTACAGTGACGCGGTGGCGCGTTTTCTTGGTGAGGATCGTCCTCTTCGATTCGTGGCACCCAAAAAGCAGGGCTTGTTTAGTCGGTTTCTTGGTGGGGGTGACTGATGCCGATATTTGGACTATTTGGAAGGAAAAAAAAGTCGTCGGCCGCCGCCGCTAGGGAGCGGTTACAAATATTGATTTCACACGAACGTCAGAATCGACTGGGCCCCGACTTCCTGCCTGACTTGCAACGTGAAATTCTAGACGTAGTAAAAAAATATGTTGCGGTCCGCGATGATCAGGTCTCAATCCGGTTGGATCGCGAGGGTGATGCATCTGTGTTGGAGTTGAACGTGACGTTGCCCGAGAATTAGAGTGCAGATTCTTTGGTACGATTACGAGACGTCGGGTAGGGACGTGGCCGCGGATCGACCGGTTCAATTGGGTTGGCAATTCACGGATCCTGGAATGGAGCCCCATGATGATTCCCAGTCATTGCTGGTGAGATTACCAGATGACGTACTTCCGTCTCCTTGGGCGATGCTGGTCCACCAGATCCTTCCAGAAGTCCATCAACGAGACGGCATTTCCGAAGCCGAGCTAGCGAATCATCTTGATGAGTTGATGGCTCCAAAGACCGTGGTCGCTGGCTACAACTCGCGAGCCTTTGATGATAGGTTTACTCAACACATCTTCTACCGATCATTGCGGGACCCCTACGCTTGGCAGCACGCGGACGGGCGAGCTCGTTTAGATCTCTATCCTGTTGTTTTAAGTTATTTCGTTATGAGTCCCCAAGCGATACGTTGGCCAGAAGATCATGACGGACGGCCCCGCTTTAAGCTTGACCGTATTGGCCCACTAAATCAGCTAGATCAGGATTTGAAGAGGGCGCACGACGCATCTGCAGATGTGGCGGTAACCGCGCGGCTCGCGCGTCAGCTCGCGCGTCATGACGCTGATTTCTTCTCTGCGTGTTTGAAGCGGATCGATAAGCATTTTGTGACCGATCAGATTCGGGCAGATGGACGTAGTGACGGTCTCTTGGAGATCACGCCGTTTGCGGGATGGGAGAAGGGATTTACGCGCGATCTTTGGATACCATTTCGGTTGTCTGAGCGCTCAAATGACTATGTCGGTTTTGATCTCAAAAATGAGCCAGAAGCGTTAATGAACGGATTAAGCTCACTGATTGAGTCCACGAACCTCTCCGCTATTGATGTGAAGAGACAGGCAGGGGAGCTTGGGTTGCATACTGTCCGCATTAACTCACAACCCATGCTGTTTCGTCGGGCTACATTGGAACCGGAGGTGAAGGCTAGACTACAAGCATTTGGTCGCGATGAAGTCCTACAAAATCGGCACCTAGATATCTGGCACCATATTCAAGATTCACCAGCGTTTAAACAATTGTACCAACTAGCTCTCAGGGTGCTTCGAGAAGAACCAAAGTCGACGCCAGATGATGTCGACTTTGCATTGTATACCGGCGGTTTTCTATCGACGGCCGATAGGGATCTGTTAGCCGGGTTACCGCTTATGGATCCTGAAGCACTAGCTCAAGTTGGCCCTGTGTTTGACGATCCCAGGTACGGAGAACTTCTGTTCCGGTATCGCGCGCGAAACTTTTCATACTCGCTTACAAGGGCGGAACGGCAACGCTGGCAAAAAATACGAAGGGATAAATTTACGGGAGTTGGAAATCTCAAAACCTCCGTGAAGAGGATCGAAGACGAATTACTCGAGCTAAGTCAGCGAGGAGATCTCGAGGCCCATCAGACAGAGCAGTTGCAAAGATTTGCGACCTGGTTAGATCACCAACCACCTGTCTGATCTCGATAAAAATTGAGCTCGAAAGGCTTAAATGTTCACAGTGGAGTGTTTAGCCCCGAAAAGGTCAATTCGGTGATTCGTCTTCACGGCCACTAGCCCCCTGCGTGATAGCCTTTAAGACTATTGGATCGCGCACACGTTGTCGGAGATAAGCGACGAACTGGTCTTTTGTTAGCGTCTCCAGTGTCTGAGCCCTCATCATCCGGTCGTTGAACGGTCTCCTTAACCCGATAGCACTCCAGATAGCGTTGGATAATTCTGCCTGCGTTGATGGTGGGTTCATGACTCGATCAAGGAGACCTAAGCGTTGGCTCTCAAATTGCTCCGACGGCATGGATTCAACCATGTCTGCAAATCTCCGAAACTCGGCTGCGATCGCCCGGGCCAGTTCATCGGGGTCAACCGTCGGCGATTGGACCGCTCCGGCCAGAATAGGTGTATTAAATAACGAAAATGCAGAAGCAAATGTAATGTAGCCCAGCTGCTTTTCTGTTCGTAAGCGCGTGTAAAAGGGAGCCTCTATTAAATTGCCGGCCAGCTGGTTGAGTATTCGAGACCCCGGATCCTTGTTTCGATCCACGTAAAACACTACGGCAGCTTGATCTGGATGCTGATACTTGAAGATCCTCGATCGCTCACCTGGCCACGACCTAGTAGAGACTTCGACATTGGGTATGTTCCCATCGACTGGCAATCGACTGACCCAGTTCAATATTAGTGCCTCGCCGTCTTTTCTTAAAATCGGCCCGTGCAAAAATACTTCTGTTTTCACACCCGAAAAGAATGCTTTTTGGTACTCATGAAAAGTCGCCCTATCGACGCTTGCCAAGACCTCATTAAGCTCTGTCTGTGGGTACGCTAGAGGCATGAGTTCGGACGTCATCTCGTCAAACAGACGGCCAGTGGGCCGTTGCGTCTGAACACCTGTGAGGCTCTGTGATTTCAGTTGGTGTAGTCGAATCCAAGTTGCCTCGTCGATCAATGGGATTGGTAGTGCATTAAGAATGCGATCTACCAGAGGTATCAGTGAGTTGTGAAAGCCCGAAAATTCAAGCGAGATACCAGATTGTGATGGTCGTGCAACGAATCCCACTCCCCCGAGTGCTGCCTCATAGCTCAGGCTGTTGAGGTGCTCATTGATCGCGTCTGCGAGCAGATCACGCATGACGGCGGCTTCTGGTGAGTTCGATCCCAGAGGCGTCCTCAGCCGAATAAAGAGATCGCTCCGGGGCTGCCCGTACCGGTTCTCGGTCAGGACGTAACCTATCGCTCCATTTGCGATGAAAAGGGGATGCGGCTGAGTGTCTATCGTTGCTTTTCGGACAGCTAACATTGGCTTACCGGGATCATTAATGAATGGATTTGGTCTTGGAAGTTCCACCACCGATGAGGACTCCGACCGGGCAATCTTAAATCGAGCTAGCCTGTATTTTTCGAGAGAGAACCGATGGATAGGGGTCGGGTAGTACCGAGTCACTTCACTGGTTTCGACCTCGGGTGCGATCACTCGAATGAGCATCTCTTCGGGTACCAACCAAGTTAGGATATCTTGTACTAACTCGGGTTTATATTGAGTAAGCAGCCTGCCTCGCGTGAATAATTCGCGAGCCGGGACCTGATGCAACTTCTCAGAAAGATAGGTGACCAAAGACTGGGGATCGGACTCTTCCTCAAAACGATAGCTAGCGTCAGCGATCGTCTTCAATTCATCAAATCGCCATTTTTCTATGCCATCTTGCTCGATGAGTCGAATGGTTTTAAAGATTTCCTCGACAATATGATCCTGATTAACAAAGCCCTCTGCAGTGAGGTTGACGCTTATCGAGAATGAGCGACTCTTACCCATACCGATACTCTCACCCGCCACGAGACCATTGGCGTAGCCTGCTTCTTTGAGATAGGTCAATAGACTCGTTTCTCCCTCATGACCGATCAAATGTCCGATGAACCGCAGGGTCCCAGATCCGGTAAATGCATCTGTATCGGGGACAGGAAATAACAGTGTCAGTTGTCTTGATTCGGTTAGCGGTCGGGAGTGAACGACATAAGGTAACCGTTCTCGATCGAACAGTGGTGTGTCCATCGCTCCTCTAGGAAGACCATGGTTCGGAATATCCGCAAATCGTTCTCGTACCATTGTTTCCAGGTCATCAAGTGATTCTTCCCCCAGAACCACAAGGGCCATTCGGTTGGCGGAATACTCATTGTCATAGAACGTTTTCAGGGCATCGAGTAGTCCCGGTTTTTTCAGTGTATCAAGGTTACCGGCACCGAATCGGGTGAGCGGATGTTTCGGATTCAACCCCTGTTTGGTCGCTTCAAAACCGAGTCGCGCTGGATCACGTAACTTAGATTGGTACTCCGCATGCACCGCGTTGATCTCTCGATCGACATATTCCGGGTCAAATGTTGGGGCTATAAAAAAACGACAGAATCTATCAAGAGCTGGCGAGAGCGCTTTCGGATTCACAGAGAAAAAATAATTGGTATGTTCGGGCGCTGTAAATGCGTTATTAGAGCCCGCTTGATTCGAAATGAACTGTTGGTAATCCCCGGCATCAGGAAATTTATCCGTACCAAGAAATAGCATGTGTTCGAGGAAGTGCGCGAGGCCAGGAAACTCCTCTGGATCATAATTTGTTCCAGTATGCACGTCCATTGAGGCGGTAGCTTTGTCAGTGCTTGGGTCCGAGATTAATAGAACTTTAAGCTCATTCGCGAGAGTCAGATATCGATAGTTACGATCACTCAAACCCGGAGTTTCAATTGAGGCGCTTGAGAGCGTTGGGAGGAGCATCAGCATCAGAGCGATCAGTCGCATATCACCACCAATACCGATTCCAGTTCTCAGGATTCGCCCAAAACTTTGGGTTATTCCAAACGCGGACGTGGTTGTAGCTGGCGAGGGAGTAGTGAAAACTGGACAGTGAAACTGTTTTTTCTTGGCACTTCTCACCGCATTTAAAAGCCAGAGCGTAAAGTGCCTCCGGGGCCAGCTTATTACTGGCGAAACATAGGATATCAGCGATAAGTAGGTTGCGTAGCCGCCCCGCGACCAACAGATCTTTTTGCGTTATCAGAGGCTGAGCGACCAGGGCTGCTTGTGGTATTTCAAGACTCGGGCAAATCTCAGCGGGATCAAGAACAGCAACCTCGCTGGCAGCATGGGCTTTATAGTCACCAACTACAGACGGGGAACTCGTGCCGATGATCCACAGCTGCTTTGGTTGAACGGCCTCAAGCCAGGGTGCAATGATTGAGTCTGGAGAGAGCGGTCTCAATGCGCCTCCGGATCACGGATGAAGCACGGCGCATCTGGGTTTGAAAATGCTGGAGCAAACGTGTAGCCACCATAGTTAAAATCATAGAGATCGTCAGTCGACTGCGCATCTGTTTCAACAATAAATCGCGCCATTAAACCGCGGGCCCGTTTGGCGTAAAAACTTATGATCTTATAGTCGCCGTTCTTCAGATCTTTAAAGATAGGAGAGATCACTGGAGCCTCTATTGATTTCAGGTCTACCGCTGCGGAATACTCGTTACTAGCTAGATTGATAAGCGGACGCCCAATCAGGAGGTCGTTTAATGCGCTGGTCACATTTGCCTTCCAGAAATCGGGCAGTGATTGAATGGTTTTGCCTTGCAACTTAGTTCCCATCTCAAGTCGATATGGACGCAACGCATCAAAAGGCCTCAACAGCCCATAGAGACCCGATAATATTCGCACGCGGTCCGCGAGTCTGGCGAGCGCTCCGGCGTCGAGTGTTTGCACGTCAAGACCTCGGTAGACGTCACCGTCGAAAGCGAAGATCGCTGGTAATAACCCATCAACCTCATGATTCGGCCTCCATTCCTCGAAACGCGCGGCGTTTAGAGCCGACAGCTTATCCGATAACTTCATCAGACTTGCAAGCTCTGATGGACTAAACCTTCGCATCATTTCTGCGAGTCTCGTTGCTTGGTCGAGGAACTGTGGTGTCGTCGTATCTAAATAATCGACACTCAGATTGGTATTCAGTGATTTGGCTGGCGATAAAATTGCTAACATTGGTCCCTCTTTTCCTTGCGTCGGTCCGGATGAAACTGGACACTATCTTTAGATGTAATATTTGGACAAATGGACTGTGATCCAAGTCACCCCTGAAATTGCGGCCGGACAATTTTTCGACGAGCTAATAAAAGCAGACGGTCGAGCGAGACCCGGCGCGGACAGTTTACTGAATTTTTTGAAAGACCTCTCGCCAGAAGTACTATCTGAAAAAAGAATGGCGCTGGAGGCCGCCATAAAAAGCCAAGGCATATCCTTTTTGGTCTATTCTGATTCGATGAACATAGATCGATCGTGGCCCTTGGATTTAGTTCCGAGGGTAATGCGCGCTTCAGAATGGCTTCATACCGAAAGGGGTCTGAAGCAGCGTCTTGAAGCGCTCAACCTATTTCTAAACGATGTATATAACGATCAGTTGGTTATCAGAGATGGGATCGTTCCAAAAGAGCTCGTCACAGCAAGCCCTAATTTTATCGAGCTGGCCTGCGGCGTCCGTCCGCCGTTTGATACGTGGGCTCATATCTGTGGATCTGACCTCGTGAGAGATCACACGGGTAAATTATTTGTCCTTGAAGACAACCTCCGTGTACCCAGCGGGGTTTCCTACATGCTTGAAAACCGGTCGGTTATGAAACAGGTATATCCTGAACTATTTCGTAACCACCAAATCCTGCCGGTCAGTCAATACGCGTCTGATCTTCTCGATATGTTGAATGCGTTATCGCCTAGGCCGGTTGATCACCCTGTGATCGTTGTATTGACTCCAGGAATATATAACTCTGCCTACTTTGAACATAGCTATCTAGCGCAGCAGGTTGGCGCTGAGCTCGTTCAAGGATCAGATTTGTTCGTAGACACTGACGACTGTGTCTACATGAAAGCGGTGGAGGGTGTTAGTCGCGTAGATGTGATCTATCGGCGGATCGATGATACGTTTCTAGATCCGGAATCGCTGAATCCAGACTCTGTATTAGGGGTGCCAGGACTCTTGCGAGCATGGCGGGCGGGCAAGGTCGCCATCGCGAACGCACCAGGGAGTGGTGTCGCGGATGACAAGGTACTCTATGCGTATGTACCTGAAATCATCCGATATTACTTGGGTGAAGAACCTCTGTTGCAAAACGTACCGACCTACCTTTGCTCAGATCCCGAACAGCGTGCCTATGTCCTGGACCATATGGATGAATTGGTCGTAAAACCAGCTGATGCATCGGGTGGTTATGGAATCATTGTCGGGCCCCATGCGACGGACGAAGAATTGGTGTCTCGTCGGGCAGAGGTTCTCGAGAATCCGCGAGTCTGGATTGCTCAGCCGACGCTTGCTATTTCGACTACCTTAACCGTCACTGATGTTGGTGACCTCGCGCCGCGTCACGTCGATCTCCGGCCTTTTGTGCTCCAAAGCTCGGATCAGTGGTGCTCGACGGGTGGACTATGCAGGGTCGCACTTAAAGAGGGTTCATTAGTGGTGAACTCGTCACAGGGTGGTGGGTCGAAGGACTTTTGGGTGGTAGCGGATGAGGGTCTCGTCTGATGCTCTCAAGAGTGGCGGAACATCTTTATTGGTTAGCACGTTACATTGAGCGTGCTGAAGCCACTGCCCGGCTGGCTATCGCCGCATCGGACACAATCCTAGATCTGCCTGACGGTGTTCCTTATGACTGGGAGTCCTTGATGCAAGTGTTTGGGTCCGGTGATTCCGGTCCAGGCATTGCTGAGGCCGAGGTCATGGAACAGCTAGTTCTGAGTCTAGAACATCCGGGCTCAATACGTGCCTCCATTGCATCGGCCAGAGAAAACGCGCGGGTCACTCGTGACCTAATTCCAAAGGATGCCTGGATTGCTTTGAACGAATTACACGGTCTCATTGAACGGCAATCATTCGCAGGTTTTGATCGATCCACCCGGATCCGGTTACTCAAGCAAGTGATCTCGAATTGTCGACTCTGGCATGGGTGCTTGGTGGCAAGTCAGGCGTTAGATCTTGGCTCGTTATTTTTGCGTCTCGGTGACCGTTTGGAACATGCTGATATGGTGTCCCGATTGGTCGATCCGCGCGTCACACAGATGGTTCCCGGTGTTTCCACCCGCTGGAGTAGCTATGAGTCTATTGGGTGGCAAAATTTATTGTTAGCTCTAGGCGGTGTGGAGCTATACCGTCACAGTGCGCGCAATCGAATGCGTGGGATTGATGTTTTGGATTTTGTTTTGCGAGATAACAACTTCCCGCAGTCGATGGTGGCAGCACTTGCACAAGTAGACCGCTTGTTGACTCAATTACCACATCAACGTGTGTCAACAGACTTGTTGGATAGTATTGTTGATGGTCTAAAAAGGATGGACCTAAAACGTTTGACTCCAGACCTTCTGACACAAAATATGGATTGGATTCAACAGGGACTGGTTACATTGCATGGAAACATCAGCTCGGAATACTTCTTTTTCCAACCGAACGGTCGCTAATCCGTGGGTTTGCAGGGGGGAATGTTGTATCCTTCAGGCTTGCTTGGGAATGAGCCTCTAATTTGACTGATTCGGTTGCAAATACGAAACGTTTGTCTGCTTCGTCGAAGCAGTGTTTTGGTGTGCGTGGTCTGACAAAATATTTTGGCGATTTTGCAGCAAATAGCGCGGTCGATTTATCTGTCGATGAGGGAGAGATCCACGCGCTGCTGGGCGAGAATGGTGCAGGTAAATCTACTCTCGTTAAAATGATCTATGGGATTTTGAGGCCGGATTCTGGCGACATGGCTTTCAATATGGAACCATACTCGCCCGATAGTCCAAGTGACGCGAAACGTGCCGGTGTAGGCATGGTATTTCAGCACTTTGCGGTTTTTGATGCCCTGACTGTCCTTGAAAACATCGCGCTCGGTTTGGAAGGGCGATTTCCCGGCGCAGAGTTAGCGACTGAAATCACAGAACTGTGCGAACGCTACCGGTTACATGTTGAACTAGGTCGTCGAGTAAATGATCTCGGTGCCGGAGAAAGGCAGCGTGTGGAGATCATCCGGGCCCTGATGCAAGATCCTCGGTTATTGATCCTCGATGAGCCTACCTCCGTTTTGACGCCGCAAGAGACAGAACAATTGTTTGCCACACTCGGTCGGCTCTCTGATGAAGGACGTTCGATTATTTATATCTCACACAAACTCGATGAGGTAAGGTTGTTGTGTGATCGAGCCACCCTGATGCGCGCAGGTAAAATCATAGATGTAGTTGATCCAAGGCAAGAGAGCACTCGCTCACTTGGCGAGAAAATGATCGGTGAGCGGTTGAAGGAGACAAAACGCGGCAAGGTTAAAAAATTATCGAATGCGGAAGTTCGTCTCACTGTGCGAGTGGGTGATGTATATCCTGAGTCGAATAGAAATGTTGTGCTGAGTGACCTGTACCTATCAGTCACCCCTGGATCGATCCTCGGTATTTCTGGTGTCTCTGGCAATGGTCAGGATGTACTATTCGATGTTCTTTCTGGCGAGATTACCTTGCCCAATCCCGATAGCATCATGCTTGATGATGTGCCGATCGGGCACATGGGGGTAGAGCAGCGCCGGACTTGGGGCTTACTAGCCGCTCCCGAGAATCGCCTGGGACATGCCGCTGTCCCTGACCTAACGCTCTGGGAGAACATTATTCTAACCGCTCGGCATACTCGAGGTATCCTGAAAAATAAGCATTTGATTAGCGGGCCGGCAGCCAAGGGGTTTGCTGACGAAGTTATTCAAACTTTTGATGTGAAAACATCGTCAGTCAATGCAAAGGCGTCTAGCTTGTCCGGTGGTAATTTGCAGAAGTTTCTAATTGGTCGAGAGTTATTGGGTAGACCAAAAGTTTTTATAGTGTCGAACCCAACCTGGGGGGTCGACGCTAAAGCGCAGCTATTTATTCACAAAATGCTAATAGAAATGGCCGACGCTGGTGCGTCGGTAGTGTTGATTAGTCAGGACATTGATGAGCTGTTGGCCGTCACCGACCGTATTTGTGCGATTTGTCATGGTCGTTTGAGCCGAACTTTCTCAACTGAAGAGACAACCCCCGATTATTTGGGTGCACTGATGCTTGGTCAGGAGGTTGAATCGTGATCTTCGTGGAGGCTCGTTCCGAGACACATTGGTACCACGAATGGGTTGCCGTACTTATTGCCTTGAGTCTGACCTTGGTAACTGTGTCAATCCTCCTCGCGGCCATCGGACTTGAACCAGTCTCGAGCCTTCAGCGGATCTTCATAAGACCTCTTTACTCGGTCTATGGAGTTAGTGAACTGGTAGCGAAAGCTACCCCACTCATCACCATAGGCGTTGCCTTGGCAC
>Ga0160422_10001978_pt1 | contig 12804 bp, 13 predicted proteins | sample Fk160mmetaG_FD_108192 | JGI IMG/M metagenome (GOLD analysis project Ga0160422, IMG submission 108192) | Marine microbial communities from the Central Pacific Ocean - Fk160115 60m metaG | ecosystem: Environmental > Aquatic > Marine > Oceanic > Photic zone | place: The Central Pacific Ocean...
GGGCCAGTAACCACTGTGAAACCTTCTTCAAGCGGAATAGTGATATTGCCACCAAAAGACTTAAAATTTTCAAACTCGACCTGATTGATGTGTACCAACCGGACGTCTCAATAACTAAATAAGATTAACTAATTTCCGAGAAATCTCAATAGATATATTAAGAATCTTTCAAATTATTGATTAATAATCTGATGTTAGCCAGCAAAAGTTCTCTGTTTTATTAAATATTCCAGATAATAATTTACCATTTAAAATTAAAGAGAAAGTTTGAGTATTAGGTTCCTTACAAACATTCTTATATATTCCTGAATCTTTTTTTGTGACAACACCCCTACCGTTTGAGAGTATTTTTTTATTACGTGAGAGCCAAATTAATCTATGATTTTCTTGTGGAAAGATTTCAACTGATTCTTTATTAGGAAGAGGTATTTTAAAAAATTTCCATGTAAGACAATCTTGATCCATTTCTATTAAAAAATCATAATGCTTTTCATAAAAATCATCTTTGGAAATTTCATGTTCTAATAAAATCCACCTATTCATAGAAAACGATTATCTTTTAAACTTTATTATCCTAATAATTTTTCTTATAATATCTTAGTTTTATTGCACTCAAAGTATTTAATTGCCTGAATCAGGGACAAATCTCAACGCAATTAATATTAAGCTACCAGCTCCAGCAATAGCGGCAGCTACCAATCCAAAATCGGTAGGTATTGTTCTTGAAGCAAATACAAAAGTTGCGATTGTAATATCCATAATAGAGTTTAATGATTAAGTTGAAACAGGTTTAGCTTTATAAACCTTATTACACAACGAAAAAAGATAAGAGAATTGTAAATAAACTTTTATATGTTTGATAATTTTATATTTTTAACTAAAAACATCAAACAAGGGTTACAAATCTAAAAATAGGGATTAATCTAAAAATAAATTAAGGTGGATCAATGACAACTTCTCATCCTCCCAAAGAAAATGAAGAACTTAAAAATGATTACGTTGTGCCAGAGAAAGAAGGCATTTCAGATAAATGGATAATTGATAAATTAGATAAGCTAATCCCATTAATTCACGAAAGATGGCCAAATATTGCTAAGCAAACAATTGAAGCGACCAAAGGTAGTATTGATGATTTAGTAGGTTTAATTGAAAAGCATTCAGGGGCTTCACCCTCAGGTATTAGAAAACAACTATTTGAAATTATTGACTCTATACAATCTAATAACTGGGAAATCAGTGATAAACTTGAACCAATTGAGACGCAACTAGAAGAATTACTAGATGAATTAAACCAAGTTTTAAGGCCCAAAATTGAGAATCCAATAAGAAAAAAGCCTATATTATCTATCGCAATTGCGGCAGGAATTGGCATTATATTAGGAAGCCTATTAAATACTAGAAGAAATTAAATGGAAAAATCTAATAGTAAAAAATTTGTAAATACTGCATCAAGAATTTCAGCAATCGCAAGTTCAGTAATGGATCTTCATGTCAGAATAGCTCTTCAAGAGGTTGACAGAGAAAAAAGAAGATTAATTAGCGGTGGAATATTTTTAGCAATTGGAGCAATATTATTGCTTATTGTTCTTGTAAGCCTCCATGTTATTTTACTAGTAACCCTGCAGCGCATAAATAATTGGGATTTAACATATAATTTGCTAATTTTAATAGCTATCGATCTATTTTTAGCAGGCATAAGCCTAAAGCTAGGAGGAAAATTAGCAAAAGGCCCTTACCTACCTCAAACAATAGAAGGTTTAGGTAAAACAACTAAAGCAGTATTAGGTAAAAAATAAAATCATCTAATTTGATACTTTATCCATCTACAGTCTAAACCGCCATTGCTAACTGGTATTTTCAAACTTGCTTTCATTCTTAAATATTTTGTTAAAGAGGAATTACCACTTAATAGCCAAAATTCCCAACCAGAAAAATTTCTCTTTAGAGATTGACCTATTTGCTCATATAAAAAAATTAGATCTTTCTCCTTTCCTAATTTTTTTCCATAAGGGGGGTTGCATAGGATAATTCCTGGCTGATCATGGACAATTAGCTTAGAGGAATCAAGATTCTTCAATTCAATAAAATCCGTAAACCCTGCATTTTCAATATTAAATCTTGCATGTGATAATACATTACTATCAATGTCACATCCAATCAGCCTCAAATCATGACATGGGGAAATATTTCTCTTTGATAATTTTTCTTTCTCAATTAAAAATATCTCTCTATCAAAATCTTGCCAATTTTCAAAAAGATAATTATCTTGCAATTTAATAGGAATATTTAAAGCCATTGCTACACCCTCTAGCAAAAATGTTCCTGAACCACACATTAAATCTATAAGTGGTTTCTTATTATCCCATTTGGTAAGTTTTATCAAACCAGCTGCAATATTTTCTTTTATAGGTGCATTACCCATAGCGGATCTATATCCTCTTTTATGGAGACTTTCTAATGTAGTTTGAAGACTTATTACTGCTTCATCATTATAAAGGTGCAAGTTAATAACTAAATAAGGATCATCTAAAGAGATACTTGATCTACTACCTAATTGTAATTTTTGAAGGTCAATGATGGCATTTTTAACTTGCAATGCAGTGAAATGAGAATGACGCAAGAATGAGGACCTACCAGTAACATAAACGCAAAAGTTTTTTTGAACAGGAAGCCATTCCAACCAATTAAAAGATGATTGAACACCATCATATAAAGAAACTTTGTCGACGCATTTAAAACGAGCTACTTCCCTGAAGAAACGAAAAGCAATTCGAGAATAAAAATGAATTCTATACATTGCAGCTTCATCGCAGCAAAAAGAAATAAACCTTTTAGAGATTTTAATTTTTGTTCCGCCAAGTTCTATTATCTCTTTTGCAAGACAATTTTCTAAACCTTCAGGAGATGAAGCAACAAGATTCATGCTTTTTAATTATGAAATTAGTAAAAGATACTACACATAAGTTATTTTGCCTGTCAGAATATAAATGTCCAATTGGACTAGGTGATCTCAACCGATATTTCGGACAGCGGTTCGATTCCGCTCAGCTCCATTTGGGGGGCTGCAATGGTTTCGACGGGGTATAAGGAGGATGACTGAAGCCGGCTCGGTCAGAGCAAACACATAAACGCTAACAAAATCGTTAGTTTCTCCCGTCAAACAGCACCTGTTGCTGCTTGATTAATACAGGAGATGGGGTCATATCAGCCTTATAAACCAAATGATACTGGGAACCTGGAAGGGTTCCTTCCTACTTATCTGAGTAATAATTATTTTCTAACAATGTAAACATTGCTTCAAACACATGTATATAAGTTATTTTATGTAAATTTATAGGTATAAATACTGAGAGTTTTAATTCAAAATTCTTCTAAGGTGTTAAAAAATTTATTTTACAAATGAGCTCAAGTAAAAAGATTAATGATTTGCTAGTTAATCTTAATCCAAAAATTATCAGGTTCACTGGAGAAAGGTTCCCTTCGGAATTATGGAATACATTTACAGCTAAAAATGGAAAAACTAATATTTCAACAAAATAATTCATTATAAATTAAGCCTACATCAAGAACTTGAAAACGGATTACTTGGCAATTTTTTTGAACACTCCATAGAGAGACTTTCAAGTTGATCAAATTCTTCTACAGTTAGATCCCACGAAAAGATATTAGAAATATCAATGACATGAGATTTTTTTCTTAACCCAACTATGGGTATTGCTCCTTGATAACAGCACCAATTAACTGCCACTTGAGCTAGTGAAACAGACCTTGCATCTGCAATTTCTTTCATTAAGGTTCTCAATTCAAAAGTAGATTTCATATATTTGCTTAGGATAAAATTTCTTATTATTGAATTTTTTTGCCTTTCAGCTTCATTCTGATTTTTGCTAAGAATACCGAAAGCTAGAGGACTATAGGCAAGGAACTTAATTTGATTTTCTAGGCATATTTGTTTAACTAATCTCTGTTTATCAATATTTGGAGACAATAATGAATATTGAACCTGAACACAATATATTTTTTTTCCTCTTTTTGATAAAAAATTTATTATTTTTTTTAATCTTTCAGGTCCTATATTTGATAATCCAATTTTAAATTGAAAACCATAATCATTCAAATCACATAAATTATTTAATAATTGATAATCCTGCCAGGGATTATATATTGCTGTTGACCAGTGCAATTGCACGATATCCAACCTATCTTTTAACCTCTTTAGACTTTTAAAGTAAGGAGAATTGAACCCTTTACTTCCAATCCTCCAAGGGTATGGCGCCAATTTCGTGGCGATTTCAATTTTATTTTTTTTATAGGAAGGTAAATCATTTAAGAAATTACCTAATAAAGTCTCACTTCTTCCTTTTAATTTACCAGTGCCATACGAGTCGGCCGTATCAACAAAAGAAAACCCTCTTTTCAAAGCTTCCAATAAAGTGCAACGCAATTCCTCATCATTATTTTCTTGATAATTCCAAATTAACTTATTGCCCCATGACCATGTACCTAAACCAATTTGTTTATTCACTAAAAGATTTATTTATATATTTATAGAATAACTAGTAATAATTTAAAAAGAACTTGTTAATTTTGAAAATTCAATATATTTTTTATTAAATCACTTGACATCTAGATAATCTTCCCCAAATTAGGAAAAATATTAAAAACATTGTTTATTACTGTTTGTGGGCAAAAAGGTGGGGTTGCAAAAACCTGTACAAGTATTCATCTAGCAAGTGTTTGGCATTCTCAAGGGAAAAAAGTTTGTATAGTGGATGCAGATAAGAATAGATCTGCATTAGCTTATAGTACAAGAGGTAATATACCTTTCCCTGTTTTCCCCGTTAGCTCCGCTGCAAAAGCATCAAGAGACGCTGATATAGTAATTACTGATGGACAAGCTAGTAGTGATGAAGAAGAATTAAAACATTTAGCATATGGATCCGATTTAGTCGTTATTCCAACCACCCCAAAAGCAAGATCAGTCGAATTGACAGTTGAATTAGCAAATCTTTTATCCAGTCAAAATGTGAATTATGCTGTATTAATTGTAAAAGTAGATTCAAGAAAACAGAAAGCAGCTTTACAAGCTAAAGAAGCGCTGGAAAAATTTGGCTTATTCGTTTTCAATGACTTTATACCCTTACTTTCAGCCTTTGATAAAGCAGAAAATTCTGGAAATGCAGTGTTTGAAGCAGTAGATGATTCAGGAAGGTCAGATCCTCGTCGAATGACGGGCTGGTCTGCCTACTGTTCAATTGCACATCAAATTTCATGCCTGATTTCGAAGCACTCATCCGACACCAACAACTTAAACAGCCAAACCCAAATAAGCGCTTAAAACTCATTGATGATCGTAAACGTGATTCAATTACCCCAATAACGAAAAAAAAAGCAACTATTTCTATAATTAGTTATTTCTCTGTAGGTTTTTTAGGAGCAATCTTAGGAGGATTTATGATCCTTTTTTTAGACATAAATAATCTTATTCCAATAGAACTTTTAAAACTTAACTAACAGGCTTTTAAAGATAAACAAATTATATCTACTATCTCTATAAGTCATTGCCCTAAAACGGATTTAGACTCATGTAGTATATTCTCTAATAATATCAAAATAGCTTCAAATCCATTAATATAGATAAAATAATTAACTGATGAAATCAAAAAAAAGATATAAACTTCAAATACTTTCTAAAAATTGATTATGTAAACTAGCTTTCAGTTTATATTGGAAGATTCTTCCAAAATTTTTTATTCGATTTTTATATTTTTTATTTAAATATTTCAATCTAAAAGAATTTATTTGTAACTTTTAGTATGATTTTATTTAATGAGATAGTTTTTATTATCATAAAAAAATTTCAAAAATTGAAGATGAAAAAAATAACTTTATTGGGTAGTGGGGAAATATTATTAAAATTAATTCCATTTATTTTTGAACAAACTAAATATGATCAAATTCTTGTTGGTTATGCTCCTAGGCATAGTAAGAGTATTATTCAACCTGGGATAACTTTTGAAAATAAATTATTAGAATTGTCTCAAAAATATAAAAAATTATTCACATATTGTTTTGATTCTTTAGACGATGATAAATATGATATTTTATGTCAAAGTGAAATTCAAATATCACTTGGTTCTGCATGGATTTTTAAAAAAAACCATATAGATAAATCTCCATATCTAATACATGCTCACTGCACAGATTTGCCAAAATATAGAGGGGGGGCAAGTTCTTCATGGATGTTAATGTCAAGATATAGAAATTCTGCAATATCTATTTTTAGAATGAATGAAGGAATAGATGCAGGTAATTTAATTTATAAAAGAAATTTCTCATTCCCTGAATCATATACAACGCCAAAGGAGTATGATGATTTGACTACAAAAGAATTATTTATATCTTTAAAAGAATTTATAAAAAATTTCGAAGATTCTAAAATAATTGAAAAAGGTTCTCCTCAAGACAAGTCAATAGCGACATATTTCCCACGATTATCATCAGATATTCACTCATGGATAAATTGGGATTGGGATTGTGAACAAGTTATATCTTTTATAAATGCGTTTGGAAAACCTTATGAAGGAGCAAAGACACGTTTGACCTCCTTAAATAACTCTTTTGTAAGAATTAGAGATGCTAAGTTTTATAATAAAGATGGTTCATTTCATCCTTTTAAAAATGGTCTAATTTATAGAATATTTAAAAGCAAAATTTATGTTGCTTGTCATCCCTATTCTATAGAAATTAATGAAATATCTTTTCAAAAAAAATCACATAATTTAAGGTTAGGCGATAGATTTTTCTCCCTTTCTTCAGATCTAGATGAAGCAAAATCTAAAAGAATTTATTATCTTCCAAAATAAAAAAACTAATTTCACTCTAACCTCTTATTCAAACCAAGTGATGCTTCAAAAAAAAGATACTAAAATTAAAAATATTCATATTATTGGAGGCAGTATTTTTGGGATACTTTTGGCTTTATCTTTGAGAAAAGTTAAGACTTTTGATCAAGTAAAAATAATAATATATGAGAAAAATAATTCAATACTTACAAGTTGGCAAAATGTGAGTTTGTTCAATAAAAAAGTTAATAAAGGCTTCTTTGGTATTGAAATTCCGCGTTCTCAAGAATTTATAAATTTATTTGGTGCTAATTTTATTAAAAAGAACTTTGATATAATACCTAATTATAAATTACTTCTAATTGAAAATGATTTAATTCCATATCAATACAAATCCTCTGATTTACCAGAAGTTTATAAGAATCAGATGTCTTTATTTATGGACTCAGGAATTGAAATAAATAATTTATTTAAATCTGAAAAGTTTGAAAATTTAGAATTTTTTGACCTTATAAAAAAATGTTCACATAGATATTCTGATCAAGTTGAAGATTCTATACATATGTTCTATCCATGGTTTTTCCCTGAAAATAAATTTGCAAATATAAATAATATTTCTAGTCAGAGTAATACTTCGACTAAATCGACTTATTTAGTGCCCAAAACAGGAATTTTCTCAGAAATAGTTTCTGAAGTTGAAGAATTACTTTTAAAAAATAAGATTGAATTGAATAAAAATGATTCCTTAGAACTTTGTCATATCAATAGAAAAAACAATGAAAATAAATATTTTTGGGCTTCAAGTTCTATTCCTTTATTAAAAATGTTTAAACCTGAAGCTATAAAAAAAATGCAAATAAATAAAAGGTATTGTGGTATTAGTTTGTTTGAATTAAGTACCAAAAAGATAAATAATTGGAAAAGAAAATTTAAATATATTCCTTCAGAGATACTTCCAATAAATAGTCTTTGCCCAAATGTATCGAGAATTTCTTTTGCTGATCACTTAGAAACATCTCAAACAAGTTATTTATTAATTGAAATAAATTCAAAAAATGAGGATTTCTTAAATAAGATTGATATTTCTTTTTTAGAAAATTGGTTATCAGAAGTTTTTAATACTCCAGTAAGATATAAAGACTCTATGAATTTATTTTCATCATATAACCCGTCAATTAACACCTACAATTCTTTGGATATGGAATTAAAAGATTTATTATATGAACTACCATTTGATGTACCATTCCCGTACTGGTGGCCAATTAATACATCTAGAGCAGTGAGTGCTGCAATATCAGTTCGTGATAGTCTAGTTACTAATATTTAATATGAAATTAACTTTTTAAAATCTTAAAAAAACTGTGGTTAAAAAAAATTTTAATATAAACTTATTATTTTTTTTGTTAATAAATGTAAGCTTGAGTAATCAAAGTTACCAATATCAAATTTTTTATGGGAACTTAGAAACAAATTTAGCTCCTCAATTATAGAAGGATCAATATCTAACTCTTTTACTTCGCTGGTAAAAAGATCTATGTCTTTTGTTAGATTAGCAATATTAAAATTTGCTTTGCTATGATTATTATTTATCATTTGAACCATTTTTTTATCAAAAGTTTTTGCATAAACGGATGATCCTCTCAATAAGGACATATAATTTTCAATATTTATATTCTTACCTTCCAAATATCTTAAAACGATTGAAAATGAGTATGTTAATGAGGCTATTAAAAAATTTAATGATAACTTAGCACTTGCAGCTTTACTAACATCTCCTAAAAATAGAAAGTTTTCCGAGAGTGATTTAAAAATAAATTTGTATTTATTAAATACTTTTTGTTCTCCTCCTATCATTATAATCAGTTTCCCATTCAAAGCTTCATTTACACTTCCTAATACAGGAGCTTCTAAGTAATAACCTCCTTTATTTTTTATTAATTTTTCTATACTTGTACTTTCCAATCCACCTACGGTACCCATTTGGATAATTACTTTATCTTCTATATTTGGAATTCTTTTTATAATTTTTCTTGTACTTTCTCCATCTTTTAAAACTGTAATAATAACTTTAAAATTATCCGTTATTTCTTCAATACTTTCAATTCTCTGCGCACCTTCATCAATTAATTCTTCACATTTTTTATATGTTCTATTCCAAACCCCTAATTTATATTTATCGAATAATAATTTTTTACCAATTGATTTGCCCAATATTCCAGTACCAATTAAGGCTATTTCAAAATCAACTGAATTCATATAATTAAAATATTATTTTAAAATTATACTTCAGCTTTTTGAAAGCTTATAAAAGACTTTCCTATACAGAAAGTAATTTTATTAATGATATCTTTTAATAAATATTTAGGAATCATCAATATTTTTAAAATTTTATGTTCCTGACGTTAATCACATTATCTAAGTAGTTTAGTTAGTTGAACTACTAATACAATGATTGAGTTATATATAAATCTAATTTATATAGGTATTATTTGAGTTTTATGATCCTTTTAATTGAAGCTATAAATGTAGATTAGGATTAAGTAGTGTATTCACTATTAATTTCAATATATTTTTTCGAAAAGTCACATCCCCAAGCCCTAGCCTTACCCGTACCACAATTAAGATTTAAAATAATTTGCAAAGTATCATTTACAAGACAATCCTCATTTAATTTAGTTCTCATATATTTAACTACAGATTCCTTTTCATAGGGGATTAATTGACCTTTTCTAAGGATTTGATATTTACCTAAAAATAAATCTACTTTATTTAAATTAAATTTAACACCAGCATTTCCAGCGGCCGCAATTATTCTCCCCCAATTTGGATCACTGCCATGAATTGCAGTTTTAACCAATGCAGAATTTATTATTGATTTAGCAATATTTATTGCCTCTTGATCATTATTTGTACCATTAACTAGAACTTCAAATAAACAATTTGCACCCTCTCCATCTCTAACAATGGCTTTTGCAAGATATTGAAAAACATAATTTATACCCTCTTGAATAATGGGTATAAATTTTTTCTGAATTTTTTCACCTGAATTAATTGCTAAACAAGAATCATTTGTACTTGTTTCACCATCCACGGATATAACATTAAAAGATTGTCTTACCGCTTCATCAATAATTTCATCCCATAAATCCTTATCTATACCAACATCACATGTCAAAAAAGCCAACATAGTTGCCATATTTGGATAAATCATCCCGGAACCTTTTGCCATAGCAGCTATTTTGACAGTCCTCCCTTCAATACAAGTTTTAATAGATATTCTTTTAGTTACTAAATCAGTAGTTAATATTGCCTCAGCAGCATTATGAAAATTATTCTGACTTAACTCACTGACTAAATTAGGTAAATTATTTATCAACTTTTCGATGGGAATCGGTACACCGATAACTCCGGTAGAACACATCAAAATTTGATCGACTTTAATATTTAATAGTTTTGATAATTGTTCTGTTGCTAATAAAGAATGTTTACTCCCTAGATCTCCGGTACATGCGTTTGCATGGCCCGAATTTATTAAAACTGCTCGTATTGAGCCTTTATTATCACGTAAACGTTTCTCACAAATATCAATACAAGAAGCTCTTACTGCAGACTGTGTAAAATACCCAGAACATATACTATTATCCGGTGCTACTATTAATGCAAGATCCTTATTTTCAGAATCCTTCAGACCTGACTTAATTCCTGCGAATAAAAAACCATTAGGAGAAAATGTTTCTTTATTGACATGAGACCAATTTGAATTCAAATCACTTATTGCTAGATACTTAAGACCATATTAACTACTCTTTAATAAACACCAACAAAAGCCCATAAATTAAATTATGCAATTTAGTAGTAATTCATTAGCAAATCAAAGGATAATTGGCATTACTGGAGGAATTGCCACTGGAAAGTCGACAATTGCAAAATTTATCAGTAAAAGTAAACAAATAAAAATTATAGATGCTGATTTATATACAAAAGATTTCTTAATTCAAGGGAGTGATTCATATGAAAAGATCGTTGGATACTTTGGTGAAAAAATTCTTAAAATCTCTGGTTCAAAACAAATTATAAATACTCAAAAATTAAAGGAAATTATTTTCAACGAACCAAATGAGAAGAAATGGATAGAAAATTTACTCCATCCTCTTATTAAGAAGAGAATGAGATATGAATGCCAAATACAAAAAAAAGCAGAAACTTTAATATTGGTAATCCCCTTATTGTTTGAAGCACAATTTGAAGATTTATGCACAGAAATTTGGCTGATCAAATGTTCTAGAACTGATCAGATAAAGAGGCTGATGAAGAGAGACAGAATTACTTATAAAGAAGCAAATAAAATAATTGATATTCAATCAAATTCGATTAACAAAGAAGAAAAATCGCAAATTATTATAAATAGTGATGGAGAAATGAAGTTATGGCAAGAAAGAATAAGCAAATTAATTTAATTATTTAATTTCTGTGAAATTATCTTATTAGCCAATTTTGGATCTGCTTTACCTTTAGTTTTCTTCATTAATTGACCGACAAAAAATCCTAATAATTTGGTTTTGCCGTTCTTATATGCTTCAACTTCAACAGGATAATTTTTAATTAATTCGTCAACCAAAGGATTAATACTTTTCAAATCTGTAACCATTGCCAGACCTCTTTCATCAACAATTTTTTTAGGTGATAAATTATTCTCAATTATCTCTGGTAATATATCTTTTGCTATTTTCCCGCTTATTGTATTTGAAGAAATTAAAGATATCATTTCTGCGAGATTTTCAGAACTTAACTTAATCGAACTAAAATTAGTTTTTTTTGATTTCAAATAACCAATAACATCTCCAGTGATCCAATTAGAAGCCAACTTTGGATCAGCACCTTTTTCTACAGTTGATTCAAAAAAATTTGCCATATATATTTCATCTGTGAGAACTCTCGCATCATATTTAGAAAGACCGTATTTACTAACATATTTAGACCTTTTTTGCGCAGGTAACTCAGGTAGTTGTTCTAGCCACTGCTCTCTCTGATTTTGAGAGATTTCAATTGGTCCTAAATCTGGATCAGGAAAATATCTATAATCACTGCTACCCTCTTTTGAACGCATACTTTTTGTGATTTGCTTGGATTCATCCCATAATCTTGTCTCTTGTAAAATCTCTCCTTCATCTTCATATACTTTAATCTGTCGTTTTATCTCATATTCACAAGCTTTTTGAATTGCAGAAAATGAATTCATATTTTTTATTTCTACTTTTGTTCCAAAAGGTGCATTGGGACCTTTGCGAACAGAAATATTTACATCACATCTTAGAGATCCTTCTTGCATATTGCCATCTGAAACACCTAAATATCGAACTGTTCTCCTAATCTCAGAGGCATATTCAGCAGCTTCTCTACCTGTCCTGATATCTGGTTTACTTACAATTTCGACTAATGCAATCCCTGCCCGATTGTAATCAACAAGTGAATATTTTGAACCAGCTAAACGATCACTACCTGAATGGACTAATTTCCCTGCATCCTCTTCCATATGTAATCTTTCAATACCAATTTTTTTCGAATAAGGTTTTTTATCTTTTTCTATAACTTCAACCTCCAACCAACCATTTTCAGCTAATGGTTCATCAAATTGTGATATTTGATAATTTTTAGGGAGATCTGGGTAAAAATATTGCTTTCTATCAAACTTGCAATGTTCAGCAACGTTTAAATTAAGAGCCAAAGATGTCTTTACAGCATATTCTAAAACTTTTTGATTGAGTACAGGAAGAGTACCCGGGAGGCCACATACGACCGGATCAATATGAGTATTAGGCTCATCGCCAAAAGCTGTGGATGCTGATGTAAAAATTTTACTTTCAGTATTTAGCTGTACATGAGTCTCTAATCCAATAACAGCTTCCCAAGATTCAGAATTTTTCATTAACTTTTAGTTCCCTTATTAAATACTATGAGA
>Ga0160422_10001979_pt1 | contig 12803 bp, 9 predicted proteins | sample Fk160mmetaG_FD_108192 | JGI IMG/M metagenome (GOLD analysis project Ga0160422, IMG submission 108192) | Marine microbial communities from the Central Pacific Ocean - Fk160115 60m metaG | ecosystem: Environmental > Aquatic > Marine > Oceanic > Photic zone | place: The Central Pacific Ocean...
CAGGTCTTTGTCTGCCCATTGGCATTGAGAGACTCGCCGCGAATGAAGCATTCGGACTTGTCAATGCGCGAGCACCGTTCGTTCACGACAGCCACGCCAAACGAAAGCACGCCGTCATCCAACGGGACGCTAAAGGTGTCGAGAACCACCGTATACTCAACGCCCGCTTTCTGGTCCGTATCGACGGTGCAATACTCGGTCGTGGCACGTCCAGCGTGCGCGTTGTCCATACCGGTCTGCGCACCCGACTGGAAGCATTCACCGTATTCGATTTCGACGGTCTCGCCCTTGGAGTCCGTATAAAAGCCGGTAAAGTCCCCGATCTCGACGCCTGGCGACCCGGTGTAGTAGCTGCTCAATCCTGCAAACAGGTCGAGGTCACCGTCATCGTTGTAGTAGTCGGGATAGGCAAAGTTGTCTTGTCGATTGGCCGGAGCGATGGACTGAGACCAGAACACGGTCTCCGGGTCCACAACGATGCACAACTCCTCGCCGGTTCCCTCAAAGGTAAACGTGGCACCGCCTCTCTTGCCCGCTTCGGCTTGGCCGAGCTGCCCAAAGAAGTAGGGCAGGGTTCCGGTTGCGGCCACATGTGCATCGTAGCGCTGTTGGCCGGTGAGTCCATCCAATGCCGGGTCTTCAGAGTCCCACTTCGGATCGCCCGCGCTGTCCTCGAGGTTGGGCTGGATGTAGGCGAGCGTACCCTGCTGCTTCGCAATGAAGCTGTTGAGCGTGTCCGGGTCGACCACTTCCAGTTCGCCAATCTCAATAACTCCGGGGTAGTCATCCGATGGCGTCGGGACCAAGTCCTTCGCGTTGCGATCGCAGCCAACAAGGCCACCAAAAACTATGACACTGACGAGTCCAACCATGGCTCAGTCCTCAAACTTGAAAGAGAAATCAATCACGAAGTCTTTATCGGCACCGTCAACCACATAGGGTTCAGCAATCCAATCGCCTTCGTCGATGTACAGACCGGGGAAGTTCAACAAGTCGGGGAAGCTTGACCCTTTGTAGAACTGCTCGGTGTACCGATAGTGGTAATCGCCTTCTGACTCATTGCAGGTCGAGAAGTTGTAGCTACCCGATGGCATATCGACCCACCCCCACAACTCCATGCCATCCACGACCAAGGTGTGTGGGATGGTGACATCGGCCACGTAGTGCGTGCCGTCGGAGTTCAAGGTGAAGTAGGGCTTGAAGTACGTGTCATACTGCTTCTTTTCGGGTTCATCATCGATGAACGAAAGCTCATCGTTCGAGGTCACGTACTCGGTCGTGAAGCAATGCTCTTGGTAGGTGCTTGCGTCGGTCACGGGCGAGCCATCAGGGGCAATGATGGGCTCTTGAACCACGTTCTCGAAGAAATCGATGATGCCATCATAGTCGGTGTACCGGCCGGTCACGACTTTACAGCGAAGCTGCTCAAAGCATGCATAGTCGAACCGACCCACCGATGTTCCGCCGTAGGGGTACGTGTCCCCAGGCCGATCCGCATCGAGGATGGGTCCCATCTCTGGATGCGGGTACGCGTACAGCCCTTCTTCGGTGGACGGGAACGCACCGAGGTAGACGGGCCCCAACAGCCCCATTTGGTCGGTGATGTCGAGAATGGGCTGCCCCTCTTCATCGACCGTGAAGCCGCCGTCGACAATGGGAGTACCGTCTGAATCGATCAACTGAAGCGACTCAAGCGCCTCAATCGGAATCCGAACCTTGCCCGTGAGATCCTTCTCGCGGAGGTCTTCCTCGTATGTACAGCCCCCGAACGAGAGGCCAACCAAACCAAGTGTGAGTGTGCGCATGATTAGAACTCGTACCGGGCGCCTAGCATCATTTCGACTGGATTTTGTCGCCCATAAATAATCCAGCGGTTGTCACCTGAAATACCCGCCGAGTCTCCCTGACGGTTGTTCAGCAAGTTGTAAATCTCTGCCACAGCGAACAGCTTACCGGTCCGAACCGGAACCGCTTGGTCCACCTTAAGGTTGATGGTCCACCACGATTCCTCTCGTGCGTAAGTACCCGCGGTTTGCTTCAGCATGCTCGACCCGTTGAAGTATCCGCCGCTGTAGGACCGGCTCTCTGGGTTTCCGCTCTCGTAGAACACCACACCACCGAGCCGAGTCGTCCACGGATCGTTCGGAATGTCCCAAGAAAACCCTGCGGACACATCATGCCGGACATCGGTAAAGAGATACCCGTCGATGTAGTGCTTGACCTGAGGGGACACAGCAAGAACGCTTGATGGTGAACCCTGAACCGTACCCCGGGAGTAGGTCAACGAGTAGTTCCCCTCGACGGCCCACCGGTCAGCCATGTTTCGCTTCAGGCCGAAATCAGTACGGAAGTAGTTCCGTTGGGCAATGTTGGGACTCCGCAGGCGCAACGCCTGCTCATAGGTCCCATCTCGCGAGCCAAGAACGTTGTATCCGTCTTCATCCCAGATGAGGTTCAGGTCATCGGCCGCCCACAAGTTTCGAGTGAACTTACCGGTGAAGTACAGTTGCATGGCGAGGTCTTGAATCAGCTCTCGCTCACCACCCACGCTGAACTCATCTGAGTGCGGGGCAATGACGCCTTCCTGAACGCTTCGCTTGCTGTTTAGCGGTTGGTAGATGTAGTTGTTCGAGGCGGGAGACTCGTACTCGCCGAAGTATTCGCCAAGGTTGAGCTTGTACCCGTTACCGGACTGACCCATGAAGCTGGCAACCGCCAAGCGACCCGAGTCGTTGAACCGCCCGGCAGAGCCCACTATTTTGGTCTTTCCGTTCGCCCATGGGTCCCAGATCACGCTGAAGCGCGGACCCCAGAGCCCCACGTTGACGATCTCATCGCCCACGTCGTTCCGAAGCACGGACTTGTCGTAGCGCGTACCGAACCGGAAGGTCAGGTTGTCAATGGGCTTGTATACGTCTTGAATGAACGCGCCCCAGTGGTTGGCCGTCGAGCGGAACTCGTAGGCCCCTGTGCTCTCCACCCAGTAGTAGTTCTGGAGGGTGTCTGGGTCGTAGGTGATCGCGTTGAGGTCGTAGAAATAAACATTGCCGCTGTTTCCGTAGGCTTGGTCCCACGCGGTGGTGTCGGCCCCGAATCCAACCTTGAAATCGTGCGTCCCGCCCAACTCCATCTGGAGCAGTGAAAACTTGCTTTCCACGCTGGCCCGCCAGCGGTCATCGAACAGGAAAAACCCTGCATTATCGCTGTCGAATGCGTTGTACTGACCCAAGCGAGCCGGCGTCAGAAAGTCAATGTTGTTTTCCAATTCTGTGGGGTCACAGGGGTGGTAGCCCAAGTCCGAATCGTGGGTGCAGGGCACTGCGTACTGCTCGATGTACGACTTCTGCACCAGTGACTTGGTCTCGAGGAACATCTCTGGCGAAATGAACCAGTCCCATTGCAGCGAGGTCAGAAAGCCTCCTTGGGCTTGACGGTACTGCGCTTCCGGCTTCACGAACCGGTCAGACTGGTCGAGGTTGTCGATCGCCGAGGGGTCAGTCTGGCCAATAACGGTGAATCGATGCGCGGCGCTGGGTTGCGCTGTCAGTTTGGTGAACACGTAGTGCCCATCGAAGTCGCGAGGCAGATCAATACCAACGTTGGAGATCAGCGAGCGCGTGTACTGGTACGAGGCGATGTACCAAATCTTGTCGCGAACGATGGGTCCGGACACCGTCGAACCGGCACGGATAACTTCATACTGGGTGTCAAAGTCGGTGGGTGCGAGTTCGTATCCATCTGCGGCGTACCGAGCGTCAATCTTTGGTGCCCAGTTACCGTTGGTGTAGTAGACCCCTGTGTTTACTTCGAGATTGTTGCTGCCGCCCCGAGTCACCACGTTGATGGACCCGCCGAGGTTGTATCCGTACTCTGGGTCGAAGGCCGATGTCAGAACCTCGATCTGCTCAATCGCATCGTAGTTGAAGTTAAGGGAGAAGGTTCCGGTCACCGGGTCGGTGATGTTCACACCGTCCAGCATGTATGTGTTTTCGTTCGAGCTTGCACCGCCGATGTTGGCGTTCGAACCGCCCGTGACACCCGCGGCCATCTGGACGGCTTGTTGGTACGACCGGCCGGCTGGGATCCGATCAAGGAACTCCTTGGTCAATACAGAACCGCGCGTCGCCGACTCGGTGTCGATGGTCGGCCGGGTTTCTTCGATTACCATTTCCTCACCCGACTCCTGAAGCGGGAGCGTGATGGTCAAGATGGTGTTGCGCCCAACATTCACACCCAGCTTCGGATAGGTCTTCTTGGTAAACCCTGCCTTCGAAGCAACCAACTCGTAGTTGCCGGGAGGGAGTTCGGCGAGGAAGAAACGGCCGTTGGCATCGGACTCAACCGAGCGAATGCCCATGAGGTTTTCTGAAGACACAGTGATCAAAACCGCGGGGATCGGCAACCCACCGTCATCGACAACCACACCTTTCACGGTACCCGATGTCACGGACGCCAACGCGGCGGTTGGCGCGATGATGGCGAGCGTCAAAATCAACTTCAGCAGTGTAATGAGTCGGGGCATGGCCCTTCCTTTGGCGGTCCCTTTCAGGACGTGGAGTCCCTCTCGGGACGGTGCTCAACAATTCGAGACTACAGAAGGGCTTATGGTGTTGTTGTGCAGACAGTCAAGAAAACCAATGGCTGGTTTCGAAACGAGTCTACAGCCCCTCGTCGACTTCGTACCTACCACGTTCTCGGCGCAGCCGCAGACGTCCACCCGATCGCACCGGAAAAGGTATACTTAAACCTGCATTTTTTGACAACTATCCATCAGTTACTGCCGAGCACTCACCTTAGTGTTACGGACATACATAGCGACGTGCGTTCCAGTCCTTCTGAATCCGCACGCATCACTCACGGGAGCGTTCCATGAAGAAAAGTTTGACCGTTGCTCTGCTGGCCGCCTGCGTCGCAGGAGTGAGCCCGACGGCCGAGGCAACCACGATGGTGCAACTGAGCACTCACCAGATGGTCGATGCCGCCGACACGATTGTTCGCGGCACCGTCACTGAAGTGTGGGCCGAAGAAGATGAAAACGGCGTGGTGTGGACTCGCGCTCAGCTGGAGGTCAGCGAAACCTACAAGGGCGATCCGTCACAGGTCGCAGTGGTGATTGACCAAATCGGCGGCCAGTTCGGTCGCAACGTTTCGATCGTTGTCGGCGGCGCGAAGTTCAGTGCCGGTGAGGAAGGCGTGTTCTTCTTGGAGCAGCTCGGGTCCGGGCGGATTTCCACCATCGGGATGAGCCAGGGCAAGTACACACTTCGCCTTGACCCCTACTCCCGCAAGACGATTGCACAGCGGTTCAACCCTGCGCCTGGGCAGCACTTTGACCATCGGTTCCTGCCCTTGCCGGACGAAGAGAAGCGCCTGTTTTTGACCGACCTCGAGGCGACGATTCAGTCCCGTGTGCAAGCGGGGTGGGACGGAAAGGCCATCCCCGGCACCAGCATCGAACGACTTCAACGCATCAACGCCAAGGAGATGGTCCGATGATGATCTCAGCGCTCTTCCTTCCGCTCCTTGCTTCCGAACCTGCCCATGCATGGAAACACAACCGTTGGGTGTGGGACCGAGACCTGTTCCCAATGGAGTGGTACCTCGGAGATACTCCCGAGGATTCCATCCCATCTGGGATGGAGTCTGAAATCCTGACGGCCGCTTGGGCGCACTGGGAAGTCGAGGCACCCTGCGCTTCGCTTTCGACCGAGTACATGGGTGTCCTCGAGGGCAACCGTACTGGGAAGAAAGACGACGACATCAACGTCTTTTACTTCGACGACCCGGCTGAACAAATGGGTGCCGGTGTCCTCGGTGTCACCATCACAAACTCAACCTCGGATGTTGCGTTCACCCTCTCGGGCGACACCTACACCTACGCCAAAGACTCAGACATCATCTTCAACAAGGACATCGACTGGGACACCGACGAAGGAATCGAAAACGGCTGCACTCGGGAGTACTCGCTGGAAGCAGTCGCGACACACGAGATCGGTCACCTCTGGGGCCTCGGTCATTCGTGCGAGGAAGGCGAGACATGCACAGACCTCGACCTTCGTTACGCCACCATGTACTGGTCAATCGGGCCGTGCAGCACCTACCAAAGTGACCTCAGTGATGACGATATCGAAGGCATCACCGCCCTTTACGGTCCGTACGCAAGCTTCTTTTCCGATTCGCAACGCAACGGCGGCGCACCGCTCGAAGTGTGCTTTGAAATCGAAATGGATGACGAAGGCGATGGCGTCGCCATCGAATGGAACTTTGGCGACGGAAACACATCCGTCGAGACCGAAACACCGGTCTGCCACACGTACACTGAAGCCGGTCAATACTCCGTCAACATGAAGGTCACCGGCACCCAAGAAGAGTGCGGTGAGTGGGAGTTCACGCAACGCGAGTTGGCGTACGTCACCGTGTGCGACACGCCCACACCCGCCGGTGGTTTTGAGGGGATGTTCACCTACGAGCCGTTGGAAGACTTCACCTATCAGATGGTCAATCAAGTCGATACCAGCGTCTACGGCTGCATCGAGCGAATCCGTTGGGATGTCTTCAAAGGCAACAGCGACGAGCCCATGCGCAGCATAAGTGCTTGGTCGCCAAAGATTGACTTCGAGGAAGCCGGCAACTACCGCGTCGTGCTGCATGTGGGCGCCCCTGGCGACCTGAATGCTGCTGAGGAGTTGACCATCAAGGTCGAAGAGGTCAAGGCCAGCGGCTGTGCCACTGCGCCCTCGAGCGGAGGGATGATTGGACTTCTGCTGGGTATGATCGGACTTCTGGTTCGTCGCCGCGACGGCTAAGCGAAGCCGCAGATGCCGCGCTTCACGCCATTGATTGTGGCCGCCTCGTTCTACTTCGGGGCGGCCGCTTCTGCGTGGGCCTCCTCCATCTTGCTCGACCGCCATCCAGAGCGCGTCACCGAGCTGGAGGTCGCCGAGCAATCTCGATCCGATGTGCCGGCACACGCCTTCGTTCAGGGTCCGTGGCGGATTGTACACAGTGTGGCAGGCGTTCGAACCTGGGAGGCTTCACTCCCAGTGCGACCTCGCACCTTGTTCTTTCATCGACCACCCAGCGGAATGAAGCTCGAACGAAAACGGTCCGATGCCCCTGAAAAGTTCCGGAAGGTAGAGCCATTGGGCGGTGTTGAAAACGCGGCAAAGGTCAACACTTGGTCCTTTTCAGCCAATGCCATTCATGTTCGTCGACCCATCGCCGATGGTGCGCCCGATCCCGGAGAATATCGGGTGCGGTACCCGCGTGCGCGCGAGCGTGAGAAGGCACTGAACCGCAGCATGAGTGACCAGTCGGATGCCGAATTTGTCTTCCGAAGCGTTCAGATCGGCGACACCAACCGACACGGCATCTTCTTGCCCGCGCCGTCGCGCATTCGCTACGCAGTCGATGTCCCGACCAACGGCCACTTGCGCTTCGATGCCGTTGTGGTCCCGCCCGAGAGTGCGCTGGATGGGGTTCAGTCCGACGGTGCCGAGATCGTCATCGCAGTCGGCCGAGGCGACGATGCAACCGAGATTGATCGGATCGCCGTGGGGCCGTCGTACGCGCGCCACAGTGTTGATCTCTCACGGTATCAAGGCACTCAAATTGATCTCAGCATCGAAACCCACGGTCTCGCGGAGAACACCTTAGACTACGTGTTCGTCGCAGAACCCACGCTCTACACCCCGCAACACAATCCACGCCAGATGGTGCTGGTGTTCATCGACACCCTTCGACCGGATGCCATGAGCTTGTACGGGTACGAACGAGAGACGAGTCCGCGGATCGACGCGTGGGCCTCGGATGCTGCCGTGTTCACCGAAGCGCGTTCGGTTGCGCCTTGGACGCTTCCGTCGGCCCGCACCATGGTTACCGGTACCCACCCTGAACGATGGGACAAAGTGACACGCCTACAAAACCGTCTTGCTGCAAGCGGTTGGGCTACGGGTATGGTCGCAGGCAATGTCTACCTCTCGTCCAACTTCGACATGGCAGATGGGTGGGGCATGCACCGCTGCATCAATTGGCCACAAGGGTCCGTTCAAGTTCAGCGAGGATTGCGGTTCCTTGAGCGGCATTCCGACCAAGACGCGTTTCTTCTTCTCCACCTCATGGACATGCATCTCCCCTACACCGAACCCCTTCAGTATCGATCGATGTTTGCGGGCTCGCCGCCGCCTGAGTTGGGTGGGAGCTACTTTTTGCGCCATGAGATCAACCGGGCTGCAAAGACTCTCGGTGAAGACGGCAAAGCCTATGTCCGCGGGCGCTACGACAACAACATGCGCTACCTCGACGACCAAATCGCGCGACTGTTTAGCCGTTTATCGGAGGATGCGACCGTCATGATCGTCTCGGACCATGGCGAAGAGTTCTGGGAGCACGATGGCTTTGAACACGGGCACACGTTGTACGACGAGGTCATCCGCGTTCCGATGGTGTTGAAGGGCCCCGACATTCAAGCGGGCGTATTTGATGCACCCACAAGCCTGATCGACGTGGCTCCAACGCTTGCGAGCATCGCCGGCGTGGATACGGCCGGCATGATCGGGGCAGACCTTCGCTTGCTGGCAAGCGGAAACGCGACCGATATGTTCAACCAGCGCCCTCAAGCCTTTGGGCGGCCACTGTATGGTCTTCGGCGATGGGGCAGCTTGGTCGACGGCACCAAGTTCACCGTCCACAAGGGGCTTGAAGAAATCTACGACCTGCGAACAGACCGCGCCGAGGCCACCAATATTGTCGAATCGGTCGACTCTACAGCGGCCAAGCAGGCCCTTGGGACGGCACTTGACCGACCTGTAGCTAGCGTGTGGCGAATCGCCCCCAGCAAGTCATCGAGCGCGAAAAGTGTTCACGTCACCCTCCGAACGCCCGTGTCTGCCGCTTGGGTTGGCGATGATCCGACCATGAAGGGCAAGGCCAGCGTCAACATCGAGTCCGACCGAACTGTCCTTCGATGGCCCAAGCAGCGGGGCATGGTCGAAGTCTTCTTGGTGCCCCCCGACCCGCTGCCCGACTCCATCGACATCGACATTTCGATTGGCTCGCGGACCGAGACCCATACCGTCGTGTTGATCGACCGCGAACGCCCCAAGGCCGGTCTTCCCGATCTGATGCTCAATGAACGCATGGCGGGACGGCGAATTCGCATGACCACCACGGTCGCTCCCATCCCCTCAGACCTCGACAGCGCGATTCAAGGTTTCGATTCCGAGGTCGCAGGGGACCTCGAAAGCCTTGGTTACATCGAGGCCGAGGAATAAAATTTCGCAATCTCGCAATGTTTGGCTGACCGGTGCGTTTACTCCCTGTGATGAGTGACACAGCACTAATTCTCGCCCACCAGTCCGGAGACCGAACCGCGTTTCAGTCCCTCATGGAACGTCACCAGGATTCAGTGATGGGTTTCCTCGTAAACCGCGTCGGCGACGATGCCGAGGACCTCTTCCAAGAAACGTGGGACCGGGTGGGGCGACACATCGACACATACGAAGAATGCGGAACCTTCCGTGCATGGGTATTTCAGATTGCTCGCCGATTGGTCATCGACCATCACCGGCGCAAATCGGCTCGGATCCAAACCGTGAACGATCCCGCCGAGCCTACGCCCAGCGCTGCGGACCACACCATTCCCGACCAATCGCTCGAAGCGGACCAACTGATGCACGCCATCGCCGAAGTCATGGGCACCCTTCCCCCGCCCACAGCCGAGGTGCTTCGCTTGCGACTCTTTGAAGGGTGGACATTTCGCGCCATCGCGGACCACCAGTGTGTGCCCCTGAACACCGCACTCAGTCGCATGCATCGGGGCTTAAGCCGCATGCGGACGGTACTCATGAACCGAGAACTTATCGACCCTCGAGGACCATCGTGAACTGCAAACATACCGAGACCACTGCTGTGCTTGCGGCCTTCGGCGAGGCGCCCACTGACTTCGAACAGCATCTTGCCGAGTGTGCTGCGTGCCGAAATGTTGTCCGCCAACACACTGAGACGCTGGCAGCGCTGTTGCCTGTCACCGAAGGTGTGCGTTCAGCACCAAAGCGATGGCACGCACCCGCCATTGGTTTTTTGTCTGCGGCAGCAATTCTGTTGGCGACACAGTTTACCTCAGTGACATCCCCAACACTGGGGCCAAGCATTGAATCCATCGATCCGACTCACCAACGCGATCACGAGCTTTTTTCTGACACCCTTGACAGTGATCTCGCTATGCTTGAGATCGAACTCGCCCTTTACTATCTGGAGGAATCATGAATCACCGTACGGCCCTTGCTGCTGCTTTTCTGTTCGCCCTGCCCGGCCTCGCCATCGCCGAACCACCAAGCGAGGGGCCGCCCCCTGCTTCAGAGGCACAGAATGAATACCGGCGAAATGCTCGACTGCTGATGAAGCACCTGTACGACACAAATCCGGCCAAGTTCGAAGCCCTCATGGAGATGCGTCAGAACAGCCCCGGAGAGTTCCGGGCGACGATAAAGAAGATGCTCGGCGAGAAAAAATCGGGACTGATGGACCCCAAAAATCGAGCTGAAAAGCAAAAGATGAAGGAGCTGCGGGAAGATTTTCGCGCCGCTCTCGATGACTACCATGCAGCCACCCGCAAAGAGCAGTCAAAGATTCGCGGGCAACTCGAAGAACTCGCGGAAGAGATCTTCGACGCCAAGCAGCGACATCGGCGGGAGAAGGTCACAAAAATGCGAACTGAACTGAAGCGGCTGGAGGCTGAGATTGCCGACCGGGATGCCTCCCGTGAGGACAGAATCGAGGAGTTTGTTGAGCAGAAAATCAACGCCTCGCAGTCGCGTGGGTTGTGATGGTTAGGCGATGCTGACAGCGGGTTTGTTGCCCGGGCACCCAACCAGCCATTAATACGCGCTCACACGCTCCTTCTGAGGATTATTCATGGCTGCACCCACCATTCCCGCTCGTCTCATCGCACAAGCCACCACCCGACCCGGATCGCCCGCGTACCACGTACGAGGCGATGACGGATGGACCGCCACCAGTTGGTCCGAATACGCCGAAAACGTCCGACGGGTTTCTGCAGCGCTCCTTGCGTTCGGGCTCGAGAGTGGCCAAGTCGTGTGCATTCTGGGCAATAACCGTCCCGAATGGGTTGAGATGGATCTTGGTGCGATGAGCATCAATGTGATCCCAGCCGGCATCTATCAGACCTGCTCGGCTGAAGAGATCGCATACATTTTGAATCACTCCGAAGCCCCGATTGTACTCGTCGAGAACGAAGCACAGTGGGCGAAGGTCAACGAAGTTCGCGGCGAGCTACCGCACCTCAAACGAATCGTTACGATGCGAGGGACATCGATTGACGATGAAATCACTATCGGGTGGGATGACTTCATCGCGGAAGGGGCCTCCATCGAGTCCAGCGACATCGACGCACGGATCAAAGCCATTGACCCGTCCGATCCGGCGACCTTTATCTACACATCGGGAACCACTGGCCCTCCAAAAGCCGTCATGCTGTCGCACGATAATCTGGCGTGGACCGCTGATACGGCTGTTGCACTGGTCAACCAGTCCGATTCCGATACCAGCCTTAGCTACCTGCCGCTGTCGCACATCGCGGAACAAATGTTCACCCTGCACGCCCCCATCACATCGGGCGCCAGCGTGTACTTTGCTCAGGGCATCGAACAAATGCCAGACAACCTCAAAGAGGTTCAGCCAACCGTGTTCTTTGGTGTGCCAAGGGTGTGGGAGAAGTTCCATGCAGGAATCTCTGCGAAGCTCAAACTCGCGACGGGCGTGAAGCTCAAGCTCGTTGATTTTGCGCGACGTGTCGGCGCGGAAGTGAACGCGCTTAAGAACCAAGGGAAACCCATCGGACCTGCATTGTCTGTAAAGTACAAGCTGGCCAATAAGCTGATCTTCTCGAAGCTGAAGCCCGCGATTGGCATGGGCAATGCCCGAATCTGCGTCAGCGGTGCGGCGCCCATCGCCCCGGACGTTCTCGAATTTATGGCGAGCCTCGACGTGACAATCCTCGAGGTCTACGGTCAATCTGAGGGTTCAGGACCCACAACTTTCAACATCCCCGGAAGGACCCAGTTCGGAACAGTGGGCGTACGCCTCAATGGCGTAGACGTGAAGATCGCCGACGACGGAGAGATTCTCGTCAAAGGCCGGAATGTTTTCTTGGGCTATTACAAGGACGAGGAGGCTACAGCAGCCACACTGGATGAACAGGGATGGCTGTATTCCGGCGACCTTGGGACCTTTGATGACGCCGGGTTCCTTACCATCACTGGACGCAAGAAAGACATCATTATTACCGCTGGCGGTAAGAACATTGCGCCGAAGAACATTGAGGCCGCACTCATGGAACATGACTCCATCAGCCAAGCCGTCGTTATCGGTGATCGCCGGAAGTTTTTATCGGCATTGGTGGCGATCAATCCCGAGCGCGCCGCCGAGGCCAAGGGTGATCTTTCGAGTTTTACCGCGAGCATCCAATCCCACGTTGATGCCATCAACTCCCGCTTCGCACGGGTGGAACACGTGCGCAAATTTACCGTACTTCCGAGAGAGCTCGATCAGGAAAACGGAGAATTAACGCCCACTATGAAAATAAAGCGTCGGATTGTAAACGATAACTGGGCCGACGCAATTGACGCGATGTACGCCGAGTAAGGTTTCAAAAATATTGCGCCGTCAATACTTTTCTGTCACGTGTTTGTTGACGAACACCCCCAGCAACCGGATAAGGTGGGGGGGCTGTGGCTGGACATCGGGTCCGGCGCAGTTGCTTCACCATGGAGGAGACCATGAAG
>Ga0160422_10001980_pt1 | contig 12799 bp, 11 predicted proteins | sample Fk160mmetaG_FD_108192 | JGI IMG/M metagenome (GOLD analysis project Ga0160422, IMG submission 108192) | Marine microbial communities from the Central Pacific Ocean - Fk160115 60m metaG | ecosystem: Environmental > Aquatic > Marine > Oceanic > Photic zone | place: The Central Pacific Ocean...
AATTCCACTTGGTGGATATGTCAAAATGCACGGAGATCTTGATGAAGCTAGTACAAAAAAGCAAGATACTCAAAATATTAACTTAGATGAGTCATTTCATGAAAAATCAATAAGTCAGAGGTCTCTAATATTATTTGCTGGTCCTGCTGCAAACTTCATTTTTTCATTTATTTTATTAGTATTTATCAATATTTTTTTTGGTATTTCAATCGACAAACCAATAGTTAGTCAAGTTGAAATAAATAAACCAGCTTACGTTGCGGGTTTAAAGGCCGGGGACTTAATACTTGAAATAGATGGTAATAAAATTGAAAAGTTTTCAGAAATAAAAGGATTTATAAGAAAAAAGAATAATGATTCAATAAATCTAATATTTAGTAGAAACGGAAAAATAAGTGAAACTAAAATTAATGTTGTTGATAATATTATTGGTATAAGAGGAATAATTGAGAATAAAAAACTCAATTTTTTTGAATCTTGCAAAGAATCTGTATTACAACTAATTTACTTTACAAAAGCTACACTTGTAGGAGTTTATGAGATAATTACTGGTAGTCGAGGTACGGATGAATTAGGCGGTCCAATCAGAATTGCTGAGTTGTCTGGAGATTTTTGGAGTAAAGGTCTTCATAGCACATTATGGTTTATGATGATAATTTCTTTAAATTTGGGTCTTATAAATTTATTTCCAATACCAATGTTAGATGGTGGACATTTACTTTTAAATTTTATTGAATTTATCAATAGAGGACCATTGAAGCAAAAGCATTTAGAATTAGCTCATACATTCGGTTTCTTCGTTTTAATTTCTTTAATGATCTTTGCAACCTATAATGATATAGCTAGGTTTTTTGAGTAAAAAAGTGAAAAACTTTACTAAACTATTTTTCTTTTTTGTTTTATCATTTTTTTTTACATCAAATATTTTTTCGGAAGATAACCCACCTGCAAACCCCTCATCAAGCTATAATTATGAGTATTACAGAAATGGAAAGATTATTAATGAAAAAAAACAAATAACTGTACCTCAAACTATTCAAATTATTGTACAAGGTAATAATAGATTAGATCCTTCTGTTATAATCAGAGATTCAATGATTGATGCTGATAAAGTAAGTCCTAAAGATTTAAGTGAAGCAATAAAAAATCTTTATAAAACTGGTTACTATGAAAATGTAAATATATTTAGACAAGAAAATATAGTTTTTATAAATGTTACAGAAAATCCTTTAATCGATAGGATTTCTATTGAGGGTAATAACGAAATTTCTGATGAAATAATACTGTCTGAAATCGAATCAAAAACCAGAAATGTTTATTCAACAGATGTAATAAAAAATGATGTGAAGAAAATCCAGACTATTTATAAAAGATCGGGTTATTTTTCAACATTTGTAGAACCAAAATATATAAGACTAGATCAGAATAGAGTTAATTTAGTTTTTGAAGTTTATGAGGGAAAAGAAGCTACCATTCGTAAGATTAACTTTTTAAATAATAAAGTTTTTTCAGATTCAACTTTAAAAGACGTTATATCCTCTTCTGAATCGAGATGGTACGAGTTCTGGGGTTCTAATGATAGATTTGATAGAGATAGAGTAAACTATGATAAAGATTTATTAAAAGAATATTATTATAAGAATGGTTATATTGATTTTAATGTAATATCAGCGAACTCTAGTTTAGTTAAAAATAAAAAAGATTTTATAGTAAATTTTAATCTTTCTGAAGGTAATAGATATAAAATTAATAAAGTAGTGGTAAATTCCACTATTAGAAAATTATCAAATAAAAAACTCACAAAGCTTTTAGAAATCGAATCTGGTGATTGGTATAGTACAGATTCAATAGATAAGTCCATTAAAAATATTAATGAAAAGACTTCTGAAATTGGATATGCATTTGTAGATGTAATGCCAAAAATAAGAAAAATAAAAAATAATAGAGTTGATATAGTTTTTGATATTAACCAAGGCTCAAAAATTTATATAGATAGAATTAATATTAAAGGTAATGTTAAGACTGAAGATGGTATTATAAGAAGGGAGATAGAATTTGTTGAAGGTGATCCATTTAATTCTTTAAAGCTCAGACAAAGTGAAAAAAATGTGAGATCATCAGGATTATTTGAAAATGTAGAATTTAAAGTTGAAGAATTACCAGGAACAAATAAAACAGATATCGATGTTGAAGTTACGGAGCGATCAACTGGAGAATTTTCTGTAGGTGCAGGGTTTTCTTCTCTTGATGGAGCCCTAGGGAATATTGGTATTAAGGAATCCAATGTTTTTGGTCAAGCTAAAGAGTTAGCTCTTCAACTAGGACTCTCAACAAGAAGATCTTCAATTGATTTAAGTTATACTGATCCATATTTTCTCGATTCGGATGTTGCGGCGGGAATTGATATATTCAACGTAAGGAGAAATAATAAAACATATAGTGGGTACAAACACAATATTATAGGTTTTAAATTGAGATCAGGTTACGAAATTTTTGATGACTTTAGACATATTTCTAGTTACACATTAAAGAGAGATAAAATTCATGATATAGACGATTCTACTTCTATTTTTATTAAAGAACAAAAAGGAAAAAGAGTAAATTCTATTATTGGTCAAGCATTTCAATACGATAAACTTAACGATAGGTTAAATCCAACTGATGGATATAGAATTAGATTGGACTTAGATTACTATGGTTTGATAGGTGATTCAGAACATTTTTCAACAGAATTTAAAGTCGCAAACTTTCTTAGATTAACAGACTCAGGAGGAGTTTTCTGGGGTTCATTTATCGAAGCAGGATATATTGCATCTATTAAAGAGGTAAAAATTAATGATAGATTCTTTTTAAACGGCGATAGACTTAGAGGCTTTAAAAATTTAGGCATAGGTCCAAGGGATATTACTACAAGTGATGCATTAGGAGGGGAAATATACTATGTAGCAAGAAATGAACTTCATTTTCCTCTTGGATTACCTGATGAACTGGGCGTGACAGGGCTAGCTTTTGCAGATATTGGTACGGTTTATAACACAGGTTCTTCTGGTTCTTCAATTAGAGACGAGACGTCCCTTAGAGCATCAGCTGGTATAGGTTTAACATGGATTTCTCCATTTGGTCCAGTAAAGTTTTTTCTTTCAAATCCGTTCTTAAAAGAAAATTATGATAAAAAAGAGATTTTTAGATTTAGTTTTGGTACAACATATTAGACAAAAAGGAGAGTTATGAAAAAAATCTTAATTTTTATATTTTTTATATTAGTTTCTGTAAACATAAAGGCTCAAGAAACTGAGAAAAAAAAAGACGAAGCATCCAATGTTTCCTCAAATATTGGTGTTGTTGATATGAAAAAAATATTAGCTCAATCAAAAGCTTATCAGAGCTTGGTTGATCAATTTGAAGATGTTCGACGAAAACATAGAAACACATTTACGAAACAAGAAGATATAATCAGAGACGAAGAAAGTGAGTTGTTGAAGCAAAAAAATATTTTATCTAAAGAAGCTTATGCAGAGAAAGTAAAAGTTTTAGGAAAGAAGATTAATGAATTAAAATCAAAGCAGTCAAAAGAAGCTCAAAAATTTGAAATAGCATTTGAAAAATCTACTAATAAAATACAAGGAGCTTTAGTTGATGTTTTATCAGTTATAGCAAGTAAAAAAAATCTAAATTTGGTATTAGCTAAAAGTCAAGTTATTTTAGTAGGTAAAGATATCGATCTTACAGATGACGCAATTTCCGAACTAAATAAAGTATTACCAAAAATATCATTGGATAAATAGTTTGGATATTTTAGTTGGTTGATAGTTCTTTTTATAAAAAAAAAGGTCCATTTACCTTAAAGCAGATTTCTGAAAAAATTGAATGTAATCTTATAGGAGATGAAAACAAAATTATTTCTGATTTAGCATCTATGGACGAAGCAAATGATCAGCAAATTTGTTTTTTGACAAGCAAATATAAAAACTTTTATAAAATTTCAAAAGCTGGAGCATTTATAATTTCTGAAGATATACAGTTAATAAAAGATAAAAATTCTTTGATTTCTAAGAATCCACATTTTGATATGGCCATAGTTGCTTCCTTGTTTTATCCAGAATCAGAATATCCAAAGTTTTATTTTTTTGAATCGGATATATTAAAACATAATAAAAGTTCAAAAATCTGTCCTAATGTTTTAATTCATAAAAGTGCTAAAATTGGAATGAACTGCGAGATTGGAAATAATTCAGTAATTGGACCTGGCGTTGTTATAGGAGATAACTGTTTAATTGGAGATAACGTCTCAATATATTTTTCAATTATTGGTGATAACGCAAAAATATATCAAGGTGTTAGATTAGGAAGTGAGGGTTTTGGTTTTATAATGAAAGGCAACTCTTTTAAAAAAATACCTCAACTTGGAAGAGTTGTTATAGGAAATCATGTTGAAGTTGGTTCCAATACAACAATTGATAGGGGGTCAATTGGTGATACAATTGTTGGTAATTACACTATGATTGATAATATTGTCCATTTAGGCCATAATGTTAAAATTGGTGAGAGGTGTATAATTGCTGCAATGACAGGAATCTCGGGTAGCACCTCGATTGGAAATAATGTAATAATTGGAGGACAAGTCGGGATTAGCGGTCATTTAAGTATTGGGAACAATGTAAAGATTGCAGCTAAAACTGGTGTTATGAAAAATATAGATGACAATAGTGTAATAGCAGGTTATCCATCTGAAAAAATTTCAGATTGGCACAGGAATACTGTCATTCTAAAAAAGATGAGAAAAAAATGAATGAAAATATTAAATTAAATATTGAGGAAATCAAAAAATTAATTCCACACAGATATCCTTTTTTACTTATTGACAAATTAATCAATATTGTCCCAAATGAAAGTGCAGTTGGAATTAAAAACGTAACTTTTAATGAAAATTTTTTTCAAGGGCATTTTGAGTCTATGTCAGTTATGCCAGGAGCTTTAATAATTGAATCTATGGCACAATCTGCCGGAACATTAGTCATGTATAGTCTTAAAGAAAACCAAGAAAATATTTCTGTTTTTTTATTGACTGTAGATAAAGCAAAATTCAGAAAACCTGTTTGTCCCGGAGATACTTTGAGAAATAAAGTTGAAAAGAAGCAGAATGTTAAAAACATCTGGAAATTTAAATGTACTTCATTTGTTGATAATGAATTAGTTGCTGAGGCAGAAGTATCAGCAATCATAAATTCTTCAAAATAATTTTGTAATAAACTGTAATTATTTGTCATTTGGTTAAGGAGTTCAATTGATATATAAGGAATAATGAATTCGAATTCTATAATTCATAAAGATGCTCAAATTGGTAAAAACGTTTCTATTGGACCTTTTTGTCAGATAGGTAAGAATGTAACTATAGGAGATAATTGTAAAATCTATGGAAATGCCTTCATAAGTGGTGATGTTAAAATTTCAAATAACGTTGAAATTTTCCCTTTTGTTTCTATTGGAACAACTCCTCAAGATCTAAAATATAAAGGTGAAAAAACAAAGATAATTATAGAAGAAAACTGTAAGATAAGAGAGTATGTTACAGTAAATCTTGGAACAAAAGGTGGTGGAGGTTTAACAAAAATTGGTAAAAATTGTCTTTTAATGATTGGTACGCATATAGCACATGATTGTTTAGTTGGAGATAATGTTATTTTTGCCAATCACTCCACATTAGCAGGTCATGTTATTGTTGAAAATAATGTTGTAGTAGGTGCGTTAAGTGCTATTCATCAGTTTAGTAGAATTGGTGAAGGAGCTATGATTGGTGGAATGTCAGGTGTTACGGCAGATGTGATTCCTTTTACTACAGTTATGGGAAATCGAGCAAAATTAAGTGGTTTAAATTTAGTAGGTTTAAAAAGAAATAATTATAAAAAGCAAGAAATAAATCAACTAAGAAAAGTTTTTAAATTTTTATTTTATAGTAAAAATCAAACCTTAGATTCTAGAACTGAAAAAATCAGGAAAGAAAAGGGAAATTACTATACCGTAAATAAATTATTAGATTTTTTAAGTGAAAAGTCTCGAAGGTCTTTTTGTATGCCTTAAAGGAAGATATAATGCAAAGAATTATAATATTAGCTGGTGGGGGAGACCTACCAAAAGAGGTAATAAAAAATTTCCTAAAAAAAAAAATTAAATTTTTTTGTATATGTTTTGAAAACAATCCGGTCTCAAGTCTTATATACAAATATGATCATAAGATTATAAATTTCGGAAAAGTTATCTCTCAACTTAAATTTTTATATTCAAATAATTATAGAAAAATATTAATGATAGGAAATCTCAAAAGGCCTAAATTAAGTGAGATTAAACCTGATATAAATTCTATTAAGTTAATTCCTAAATTTGCTAAAGAGCTTCTAAAAGGAGGAGATAATAACTTATTAAACTTTTGTATAATTCGCCTTGCTAAACTAGGTTTTGAAGTTATTGACTTAAGAAAAATAATACCTGATAATTTTATGGGCAAAGGAAATCAAACAGATAAAAATGCGTCAAAATTAAATTTGCAAGACATTAAAAAGGGAAAATTAATTTTAGACTCTATATCTAAATTTGATATAGGACAATCAATAATAATTGAGCAAGGAAATGTATTAGGTATAGAGTCTTTATATGGTACAGATCATTTAATTCTTTCATGCAAGATAGGCGATATGCATAAAAGAAATGCAATACTAGTAAAACTGGCAAAAGTAAATCAAAATCTTAAAGTAGATCTTCCAACAATTGGTTTAAAAACACTAAAAAATTGCAAAAAAAAGTCTATTACAGGGGTAGCATATTCTTCAAATAGCACTTTATTTTTAAATAAAAAAGCTATTTTAAATTATTGTAATGTTAATGAAATCTTTTTGTATGGTTTATAAATAATGAAAGTCGTGATTCTTGCTACTGAACCATCTGGAGACTTTTTGGGTTCGGAATTAATGAAAATCTTTAATAAAAAAAATATATCAATAGAAGGAGTGGGTGGAGAACTAATGAGAAGACAAGGCTTAAAATCGTGGATTTCTATAAACAAGTTTAATGCTATAGGTATCTATGAGGTCATGATAAGAATTTTTAAATTTATTAAACTCTTAAAAAATATTGAAAAAAAAATAAGAAAATCTAATCCAGACATTTTATTTACAATTGATTCACCAAGTTTTAGTTATAGAATTGTGAGTAGACTTCAAGATTTAAGAAAAAACACTCAATTTATTCATTATGTCGCACCAACTGTTTGGGCTTGGAAATCTTACAGAGCAAAAATATTTGCAAAAATTTATGATAAAATATTCACATTATTCGATTTCGAACCTCAATATTTCTTAAAACATGGTCTTGACGCAAAATTTGTTGGGCATCCAATATTTTTTCAAAAAATGAAATCATTAAAACGTAAGAAAATAATTTTATTTTTTCCTGGATCAAGAACAGTTGAAATTAAAAATAATATGAAAAAATTAAGAGAGATAATTTTAACCTGTTCTTTAAATGTAAAAGGATTTAAAATTTATATTTTAACATTAAAACAACATGTAAAATTAATAGAGAAACTTGTAGACAATCAAAGAATAAAAATTGTAAGTGATCTTAAAGTTAAACATAATTTAATGAGAGAATCTCATCTTGCTGTTGCAGCTTCTGGATCTGTAACACTAGAACTTATTAAATATGAAACACCAACTATAGTATTTTATGAAACACACTGGCTTACTAAAAAATTAATAAAACTATTAGTAAAAGTTAAATTTGCTTCGATTATTAATATAATTCATAAAAAAATGATAATACCTGAGTTTTTATTTGAAGATTTTAACACAAGAAATGTTATAAAAGAGATAAACAAATGGTTAAATGATGAAGACTTAAGGTCACAACAGGTTAGAATTTTTAGAGAATTTTCAAAAAAAATGCTTAACAAGAATGTTAATCCTTCAGAATTGATAATTAAACATTTAAAAATTTAAATAAACGGATTATCTTTTTTCAATTTTCTATCTTTTATATTAACAAAATCTCTTATTTGTTTACCATTATAAAGCTGACGAGGTCGACTTATTCTATTTTCACTTTCAGTCATTTCTTTCCATTGAGAAATCCAGCCAACTGTTCTTGCAACTGCAAAAATTACTGTAAACATCGATTCTGGAAGACCTAGTGCTTTTAAAATAATACCAGAATAAAAATCAACATTAGGATAAAGCTTCTTTTTAATAAAATAATCATCATTGAGGGCTATTTCCTCAAGTTTAGTAGCTAATTTAAACAAAGGGACGTTAAAATTGTCAACATCATTGAGAAGATTATGGCAATATTTTCTTAAAACCTCTGCTCGAGGATCACGATTTTTATAAACCCTATGGCCAAAACCCATTAATCTAAAAGAATCATCACTATCTTTAGCTTTTTTTATAAATTTATTAATATTTTTTTCAGTTCCAATTTCATTAAGCATTCTAATAACTGATTCGTTGGCACCTCCATGTGCAGGACCCCAAAGTGAAGCAACACCAGCAGCAACACAAGCAAATGGATTCGCTCCAGAAGAACCCGCTATTTTAACAGTTGAAGTTGATGCATTTTGTTCGTGGTCCGCATGAAGAATTAGAAGTTTATCCATAGCGTCAATACTTGCTTTTGATGCCTTATATTCCCCACAAGGTGTTGAAAATAACATATGTAGAAAATTCTCACTATATGATAATTCATTTTTTGGATAAATAAAAGGTTGTCCTAGTGAGTATTTATAGGCCATAGCCGCCATTGTCGGTAATTTTGCCAACAATCTACTAACTGCAACCCATTTACCTTTATTAGATGAAAAATCATATGTCTTTTCAGGATAAAAAGAAGATAGTGCTCCAACAATACCAACCATTACAGCCATGGGGTGGGAATCTCTTCTGAAACCACTATAAAATCTAAGAATTTGTTCGTGAAGCATCGTATGATGAGTTAAAATATCAATAAATTTATTTTTATTCTTTTGATCAGGCAATTCACCGTTAAGTAATAAGTAACAAACCTCTGTATAATCTGAATTTTCTGCTAATTCCTCTATTCTGTATCCTCTATGCAAAAGAATACCTTTTTCACCGTCAATAAAAGTGATTTCTGATTTGCAACTAGCAGTTGATTTAAATCCTGGGTCATAAATAAACATTCCAGTTTGTTCATAAAAGGATGATAGATCGGCTACAGTTGGTCCACAAGAACCAACTTTAATATTAAAGTTATAATGTTTACCGTTGCTATTATCTATAACTGTTAGTGTTTTTTTTTTCATGATTTATTCATTAGTTAATTCTCTTTATAGTTTCTTTAAAACCAATTATTTTTAAAATCTTATAAATAGAGGGGCCACCTAGACTTCCGGTTACAATAAGCCTGAGTGGCTGAACAATACTTCTAAAAGATAACTGATTGGATTCAATAAAATCTTTTAATATTTGCTCTATATTTTCCTCATCCCAGTCAATTATATCAGAAAATTTATTTAAAAGACTTTTTTTATACTTTTCAAAATTTTTAACAATTTCTATCTCATCATCATTAAAATCTCTTTTATGAAAACTAAGATTATGGATATTCTTTATTATTTCCGTGATAGTAATTGCTCTGTCTTTAAACAAACTAATTAACTCAATTTTTTTTTCTTTATTAAAAAATTTTATATTATCGAATTTATTGTTAAGTTTGTTCATCATTGTTAGTAATTCACCGTCATCTTTTTTTTTAATATAGAAATTATTAAGGTAATCTAATCTTTTGTTATCAAATCTTGCTGGAGATTTGCCAATTCTTTCTAAAGAAAATATCTTTTGTGCATATTCTAAGGAAAATATTTCTTCATCTCCATAAGACCACCCTAATCTTAAAAGATAATTATTAATAGCTTCTGCAATATAACCACAATTTTTGTAATCAATAATAGATAAAGAATTATCTCGTTTTGACAATTTTTGATTTTTTTCATTATGTATCAAGGGTATATGTGAAAAATTAGGACGGTATTCTAAGAAATCAAAAATAATTTTTTGACGAAAAGAATTTGTTAAGTGATCATCGCCTCTAATTATATCAGTAATTTTCATTTTAAAATCATCAATCGCGGAAGAAAGTAAAAATGTTGGAGATCCATCGCTCCTTAAAATTATATAATCATCTATTTCGTTTGAATTTACAATTACTTTCCCTTGAATTTTGTCGTTTAATTGGATTGTTCCCTCTAGGGGTGATTTTATTCGTACACAAAATTCTTTATTTTTGGGTATTTTATTTTGATTGTCTCTCCATCTACTAATGAATTTTTTTTTTGATAGTCTAGATTTCTCTAAATCATCCTTGCTATGAAAACATTTATAGGCCAATCCTTTTGAAATAAGTGAATCAACAAAATTCAAATGCTCACTGAAGTTTTGACTTTGATAAACTACTTTGCCATCTGTTTTAATATTGAGCCATTCTAAACCGGAAATTATTGATTCTACAGTATCTTTTATATTTCTAGATTTGTCTGTGTCTTCAATTCTAAGTTTAAATAATCCGTTATTTTTTTTTGCATATAAAAAGTTGAATAATGCTGTTCTAGCTCCACCTAAATGAAGAGAACCAGTTGGCGAGGGCGCAAATCTTGTAATAATTGGCATATGGTATAAAAATATTTTTTTACTTAAATTTTCTTATCAAACCTACCAGTTTTCCTTGAATTCTTACTCTACCATCTCCAAAAATTCTAGTCTTATAATTTTTATTTGCAGGTTCCAGAGCTATTGAATTTTTAAATGACCTGAATTTTTTTAATGTGACTTCGTTTTCGTCAATCAAAGCTACTATGATTTCACCTGTGTTTGCATTAGAGGTTTTTTTGATTACCACAATGTCTCCATCAAAAATGCCTTCATCTATCATGGAATCTCCGTTAACTTCAAGGGTAAAATGATCATCTTTATTGTTAATCAAGTAATTTGGCACTGATATTTGTTCAAAACTTCCTGTGATTGCTTCAATAGGGTTTCCTGCAGCAATTCTTCCAAGAAATGGAATTTTTTTTTCTGAAATAACTGTTTTTAGGTTTACATTTTTCAACTCAATTGCTCGCGCTTTATGGGGTGTTTTTTTAATAAATCCTTTTTCCTCTAAACTTAATAACAATTTATGGATTCCTGATTTAGATTTGATATTTAAGTAGCCCTTCATTTCATCATATGTAGGAAAAAGCTGTTTTCTGTTATAGTAAGATTTTATAAAATCTAATAAATCTTTTTGTTTGATTGTTAACATATAAATGTTCTACATAAGTTCTACTAATTAGTCAAGTTTTATATTCCAAATTTGAATATGTCTTTAAATAAAAGAATATTTACTTTTTGTTGTTTTTTTATTGGAGGAGAGTTTGGTTCTCTTATCAAAATTCCATCTGCAGAGTTTAAGATACTCATTAAAGAACTATCCTGATCTTTAAAAACATTAAAATAATTTTTTTTTACTTTAACTCTTTGAAAATGAGTTAGTTTCTTATTTTCATTAATAAATTTATTAGATGCTAATTTTGTAAAAATTAGTTTATATGATTTTAAACCTAAAAAGGCATCCATAAATATTGGCAAAAAATTAATCAAAGACATGAAACATGAAACGGGATTACCCGGAAGACCAAGAAAATATTTATTATTATTAAATTTACCAAATGTGGTTGGTTTTCCTGGTTTAATGGAAACTTTATCAAACAAGATATTTAAACCACAGTCTTTTAGACATCTTTTTACAATATCATATTTTCCTCTGGATATGCCACCACTTGTAATTAGCAAGTCAAAATCTAAGAAAGATTTATAGATTTTTACAAAATCATCGTAACTATCTTCAGCATATGAAATCATTTTTACTTCACCACCTAACAATTCAGTAAAATATTTTATAAAAATATGATTAGTTGACTCTACTAACCCTCGTTTTTTATTATTAGAAATTATTTCGTCCCCAGTACATATTACAAAAATTCTTGGTTTTTTTAAAACGTTAACTTTTTTTAATCTCATTGATTTTGCTAAAACAATTGACCTAATGTTTAATAAAGTTTTTTTTTTTAAATAAGTTTTATTTCTTTTAAGATCAGAGGCTTTTTTTCTTATAAAGTTTTGAAAAGGAAGCGTTTTTATTTGAATGTGATCCTGCTTAATTTCAAAGTTCTCTTTTGGAATGATTATTTTATCATTACCAAAAATTGGCCCCCCTGTAAAAATTAAAGAACATTCGCCATACTTGAATTGTTTGCCCTTTTTATCTCCTGCTTTAGTTTCCCCAATAATTTTCAATTTTCTATTTTTCTCATTTTTAAAAACTACTATTCCATCCATTGAAGAAAGGTTATCTCTAGGAATATCTGACTTAGATAGATAGTCTTTATTTAAAATTCTCATGTGAGCGTTTTCTGTAAATATAAGTTCGCTTTTATTAGTTTCTTGAACATTACATTGGATAATCTTTTGAGCTTTTTTAAATGTTATCATTTACAAAATCACCAGATTTACCACCACTTTTATACAATAACTTTATTTCTCTAATTATTATGGCTTTATCTAAACTTTTACACATGTCATAAATTGTTAAACAACTTATTGCACAAGCAGTAAGTGCCTCCATTTCAACACCTGTTTTAGAACTACTTTTAGCTATAGAAAACACCCTGATTGTTGAATTCTTCAAATTTGTTTCAAAATCAATGCTTATAGTATTCAAATTTATGTTGTGACATAGCGGTATGAGTTCACTA
>Ga0160422_10001982_pt1 | contig 12798 bp, 9 predicted proteins | sample Fk160mmetaG_FD_108192 | JGI IMG/M metagenome (GOLD analysis project Ga0160422, IMG submission 108192) | Marine microbial communities from the Central Pacific Ocean - Fk160115 60m metaG | ecosystem: Environmental > Aquatic > Marine > Oceanic > Photic zone | place: The Central Pacific Ocean...
CCTCATCCTCTGGGGCAGTTACGAACACAGGGCTCCCCTGTTCAAGGAGCGCAATCGGTCCGTGTTTCATCTCGCCGGACGGGTAGGACAAGCACGGCACGTAGGCCAGCTCCATCAGCTTTAGGGCGCCTTCTGCGGCGACGGCGGCGGAAAGCCCACGCCCCAGAAATAGAACCGAACGACACTCCTGAATCCACTCGACCACGGGGGCCACATTGACCTCCTGTTTCAGGTAGGACTCGACCAGATCCGGGACCATCATTAATTCTTCAGCAAATGCCCGTGCTTCATGAGGTGCAAGCGTGCGGGCTCGTGCCAACTGCAGCGTAAATACATACAGTGCCGCAACCATATTGCTGAAGGCTTTTGTGGACGCGACGGCCATCTCCGGGCCCGAGTGTATATACACACCGCTACCGCACTCGCGCGCGATTGTGGACCCAACCACGTTGACAACACCGCGAACCTGGCCCCCCTTGATCTGAACCTCACGCACTGCTCCAAGCGTGTCGGCGGTCTCACCAGACTGACTGACCGCAAAATACAATGCTTGCGGATGAATCACTGGGTTCCGATGTCGGAATTCGCTGGCCACCTCAGCTGAGGCGGGGACGCGGGCCAACTGCTCGATTGCGGTTGCGCCAACTCGACATGCGTAGTGAGCAGTTCCACACCCGAGAAGGCCGATACGTTGGATGTTGACCATCTCGCGGCTGGACAACTCGAGGCCGCCAAGGTTCGCTCGGCCGTCCTCCGCAACAACCCTTCCAGACAGGCAGCGCCTCAACGCCTGGGCCTGTTCGTGCATTTCCTTGAGCATAAAGTGTGGGAAATCGCCCTTTTCGGCTTCAGCCCATTCGGCCTCTAAGGTCTCGATTACGGGGTCGCGTGCGTCACCGTCGAGCAGCTGGGTCGTTACGCCACTGGCTGAAATCAGCGCAATTTCGCCGTCTTGCAAGTACACGACGCGACGCGTGTACGGGACAAGTGCGTGCGGGTCGGATGCCAGAAATGTTTCTCCGTCGCCGAGGCCAATCACCAAAGGGGAGCCATTCCGCGCTGCAATGATGGTGTTGGGGTGGTCCTCAAACAGCACCGCAATGCCCCAAGTGCCCCGAACAAGTCGAAGCGCGGCTCGAAGTGCCATTACCGGGTCGGGCTGCTCCTTCAGGCACTTGGCAATGAGATGGGAAAGGACCTCCGTGTCGGTTTCCGACCGAAATACAACGCCCTCGTCCTCCAGGCGCTCCCGAAGGATGGTCGCGTTTTCAATGATGCCATTGTGCACGACAGCGATCTTCCCTTCTGCATCAATGTGCGGGTGAGCATTCTCGACCGTCACGCCGCCGTGGGTCGCCCATCGGGTGTGAGCAATTCCAGCCTTCCCGTGGAGGTCTTCTGGCACTACGGCCAACAGGTCCTTTACTCGCCCCACCTGTTTATGGACGTCGAGGGTCTCGGACGTGACGGCAATCCCCGCCGAGTCGTAGCCTCGATACTCCAAGCGCCGAAGACCCTCCAGCAGAATCGGAGCGGCCGAACGCTCGCCAATGTATCCAACTATTCCGCACATACGCTGTAGATTCCTCCGGGGGAAAGCCCCCGTAACCCGCCAGTCAGGGTCGGCGTGCAAGCGGGGCGCCCGATCGGTTAGGGTGACGCCGTTATGCCAAAGTTTCGACTCAATTCATCCGATCCCACCGAACCCCAAGGGCACATTGAAGCCCCCACGCTTGTTGGTGCCTTAGCCAAGGTCCTTGGTCGGTTCTCTCCGGAGTCATCCGGCACGGTCAACATCGATGTTTCCGTCGACGGCCTGACCGACGTTTGGGACGATGACACCGACCACAGAGTTCGCTTGGAGCCCGAGGATATCAGCGTTTTCGAGGTCGGGACCGACCCGACCGCCGAACTTTGGGATGCGCCCACTCCGGGTTCCGGTGCACGCAGCGCAATGGAGATGAGCGCGATCGATGAATCCAAGGCGATCGATGCAATCAAGGCCATCGAATGCTCCGGGTCCGCTCTCGAAGCCTGCAACTTAGCGCTCGATGCTCTGATGACGCATATTCCCGCCGAGAGCGGTTCCATTTTACTGGCCGAGATGACACGGCTGCGGTTTGTGTGTGTGCGGGGCCCAAAGGCGGACGTGCTCTTGGGCCAGACCATCGGTCTTGGCGACGGCATTGCTGGAGCCGTATTGTCGTCGGGAAACCCCATCCAACTCCGCCAAGCACGCCAACATCGGTCACACCACACAGAGGTCGACCAAACCCTCGACCATTTCACGCGGACGCTGCTCGCAATGCCAATCGCGGTCGACGGTCAGCACAGGGGTGTTCTCGAGTTGCTGAATCCATTCGGGTCCGAGGCCTTTGCGGAGGCGCACCAAACATTTGCTCACGCGGTGACGCTTGCGCTCGGTGAGCGACTCGCTGGTCAGATCTCTTGAAGACGTCGGCTGAGTTCTCGAAAGGCTGGCTCGGGCAAATAGCGTGAAACGTCACCACCGTTAGTGGCTATTTCCTTGACCAATGACGAGCTCACGAAAATATTTTTGGGCTCGGTAAGAAGGAACACAGTCTCAATGGCTGGAGCCATATCCATGTTGGCCAAGCCAATCTGAAATTCGAACTCGAAGTCGGTCACAGCACGAAGTCCCCTAAGGATGAATCCGGCGCCCTCTGTTCGGCAGTGCTCGATTAGGAGTCCGTCAAACACTGCAACCGAAACGTTGGATAGGTCCGCAACGCACTCGTCGAGTATCGCCTTGCGAGACTCAATGGACAACAAATATTGCTTCTTGGGGTTGTGGCCGATTGAGAGCACAATTCGATCGAATAGCTTCGAGGCCCGACGGACCAAGTCTAAGTGCCCAGTGGTAATGGGGTCGAAAGATCCGGCGTACACGGCAACTCGTTCCATGAGACTCCTCGACTGCTGCGGTGCTGAGTTTACCGTGTCGCGCGAGGGGATGCAGCGCCGAAATGCCTTCGTAGCACCGCCGGCAATCCACGCCCGGCACGCAGCGGGGCGAACAGCGGGTCGATTGCGATGTCCCGTCGAAGCTCCACCTGGAGGTCTTTCGGCAATCGTTCCCGTTCTTTGAGCGCGCGAGACAGAGACAGCAGGGCCCGGCTGGGCTGACCTTGATTGGCTTCCATTATAGCGGCCGTCATCTCGGTGTAAGGGTGGTCGGGGGCAGCCGTTTGAAGTCGGTCAAAGGTCCGGCCCGCTGCTCCTGTTTGACCCAGACGAAGTTCAGCCAGCGTCCGACCGCTCAGGGCGAGAATGTGGCCGGGATCTCCAACAAGAATCGAACGGTAAATCGCAAGTTCTTGTTGGTGTTTTCCTTCGCGCCGCAGTGCCCAAGCGAGCCTCAACGCCGCGTGGTGGTCCGAGGAGTCTGCCTCCACAATTTGCCGGTAGTGCCATGCTGCGGCGCTGTAGTGTCCGGAGTTGTAGGCTGTATGGGCCACGATGCGCCGACTCTCGGTCGACTCCGGATCGGCGACGAGACGGCGGTCTGCTTCCTCAAACCGTTCGTCGACAAACACGGCATTGCGCAGCCACGGAGTGTATCCAACGCCGGTTTGTGCGTCATCAGTCCGATGACTGGGCCCATCGGGCGCCTCCGCAGCCCGTCGCGCCCGAATCACCTCTTTGATGTTCATTGTTGCTCGTTGCTGACCGAACGTGAAATCGCCCCACTCAACCGCGACTGCCGATCCCTTCGTTGGCAGCCGGTGGGCCCATGCACGGACGGCATCAAGCCATGTTCCAGTCAGCACGATCAGCACAGCGGCGACGAGGAAACTGTTGTCAAGGCCGTGCCCGGTCCGCTCGTGCCGCGGCCGCGCCTTTTGGGTATGGGACAGCCGGACTGTGATGTGGCGCATGGACAGGCCAACGGAGTCTCCTTCTCGCAAGGGCTGACCAAGCGCCACCAGAACGTCATTGGACCGTTGCACGCGAACCGAGGCTCCCGGAAACAAGTACGCAGACCCGGGAAAGTCCCCCACTACCACCGACCGCTTCACTGCAATGATGCGGTCATCAACGACGATGCCGTTTAGTCTGACTTGGACATTTAGGTCACCCATGGGGCTTGCCGTTAAGCTGGGTCGGACTCGGTCCAATCGACAACGGTGAATCATCACCGTACGTGTCTCGGAGCAGGGCTTTTACGCCTGGCCGGCGGCGCATGGCTTCGAGGCTTGGGTCGAGACGAATGTCTTGCCGGAATTCGATGTGGTGGAACGTATCCATCTTGTCAACCTCCGCCAGCGCGCGTTTCAGGTGCCGCTTTGCCCTCCGCATGCGTCCTTGTGCGGCTGCAATCTTGGCCCGATGCAGCTCTGCATACGGCACTTCCTCCGGTGCCGGATTTAGTCTATCCATCAGGGCTTCGGCCTCTCGATAGCGGCCCTGATGTGCCAAATTCACGGCGAGGTTATTCCGTGTATTGGAATTTTCCGGCTCCAGTGCCAGCGCCATACGGTACAGGCGCTCCTCTTCGTCGTATTCACCGGACCGTTTATAGGTCAACGCCAGGTTGTTCCAACCTGCAGCGTCCTCTGGATAGAGCCGAATGTATTTGGCGTACAATTCCCGACAGAGTGCATAGTTTTCCGAAAGGTATGCGTAGTACGCAACCGTCATGATTGCGTACGGTTCGTCGGGGTCGATTTTCATCAATTGCCGCGCGAGCTCAAGGCGTTCGGCCATCTGCTGGGTGTCTTCCTGTTCGGCTTCGGCGACATCAAACCAGTCGTGAAAACCCCATCCAACAAATCGTTCGATGGCGGGCTCGACACCCGAATCAACAGGCTCCTCTTCTGTGGCCTGCCCAACCAACCCCCGGATACCCGGGGCTTGTTCCGCTTCCGCGAGCAGCGGCTCTATTTCACCCTGTAGCGCATCGTTGTTTCGTGGACCGTTCTCCTTCGACGCCTTTGTTGAGTCCCCCGGTGGTCGTCTGCGGACTGTTTCATCAGCCACAGCGCCGCCTCCTGTTCGCTCTGCGGGACCCACCGAGCCTGCCGGAAGATAGAACGACGGAAGCGCCTCAACCGCTTCAGGCCGTTCCACGCGAGCGACGAGACCGTCGTCTGCTCCGCCAAACTGTTTTTTAAGCAGCCTTGCAATCAGCTCCGGCGACGGCTCCACCGTTTGAGTCGCGACTGGCGTGGGCCCAATCAGTGCTTTGACTAGGTAGTTGAGTTGGCCCACTGCCACCAGCAGGGTGAGCATCATCACCAATAATCCAGCGTCGCCCATCGGCGAACTCACGCTCCGAGGGGCTCGCTGCATTCCGATTTCTTCGAAGTCCACCTGAAGGCCATTTCCGTTCTTCCAACACCATTTTCCGCCGTCAAGAGTCTGAGCTCCCCTCATTTCGGCGCGCCCATCAATGGTCCACCGCAGCTCCGGCGCTACGGGGCCGGTTGGAACATTCGGCACTGGACGCGTCCACGCCGTGTCGGATCCCCGACGCCACACCACAAACTGTTCAACCGTGACGCCATTTAGCGATGTGGTAGTCAACAGGCCGTAACGGTTTTGCTTCATCGTGAGGTCATGCGGGCAGGGCCCGGTCTCCCTTTTGAATTACGGATAAAAATGTCGGTTACTTTATTACTCTACCCGCACCCGTCTGTTCGAACAGAAAAACCTCAGGATAGTCGCCATGGTCAGCGCAGCAGCAGTCATCATCGGGAACGAAATCCTCTCCGGAAAGTTTACCGATGAAAACAGCCCATGGTTGGCACAACGGCTTCGAACAATTGGTGTCGACCTTGCCCGCATCCATGTGATTCCCGATGACGTCGATGTCATTGCGGATACCGTACGCACCGTGGCCGACCGGTTCACCCACGTATTCACCAGCGGTGGTGTAGGCCCGACACACGACGATGTTACCTTTGAAGGTGTTGCTCGTGCCTTTGGCGTGCCCATCGAACGCAATGTCGAGATTGAAGCCGCTCTGAGGAAGCACATGGGCGCCAACTGTACGCAGGCCGCGCTTCGGATGGCCGATATTCCGCAGGGTACGCGGTTGGTTGGTGAGGGGTTTCCCGTTTTGGTGTGCAGAAACGTGGTGATTCTTCCTGGCGTGCCCATCTATTTCCGGCGAAAATTTGATCTGTTCGCGAAGACATTGGATGGCGCTCCGATGGACTCCCAGCGGCTCACCACGACCATGCGGGAGTCGACAATCGCGGCAATCCTGAGTGAGGCCGCCAAACGATGGCCCGCGGTCGACATCGGAAGCTACCCAAGGGTCGAGACCAACCCACCCTCGGTGATTGTTACGCTGGACTCGCGAGATGCACATCAACTGAGTCAGGCTCGTGAATGGCTATCTCCTCGGCTTGTGCCGTCTTCGTGAAACAGGCTGAGGCATTTCGCCGTCAGTGCCGAGATCCCTCGAGTCTGCAGCTCTTGCGGCTGCACCCAATCGTATCCAGACCAGTCTGGATCCGGAGCAGGAGGCGGAGCATCTGACACCCATACATTTACAGCGAGGCGCTTGTGGCTCAGCACATGCTCAAAAGCCCCAATGCGTCGGCCCTGACCTTCTCCGGCTTCCGGGAAGGCCCACAACCCAGCCCAAAGGCCCTTTGCGGGGCGCCGCCCCACCCAGACCGCATCGCGCTGCACGTGCATGGTGAGATTCATCGGGACAGTTGGAATGGTCTTTTTGGCCTTGGGCGGCGGGAAGCTGGTCGGGTGGCCGGTCAGTAGTCCAGCGCAGTGACGCTGGACCGGACAGCGCTCGCATTTGGGGCTTTTCGGCGTGCAAATCGTTGCTCCGAGGTCCATTAATGCCTGATTGTAATCGCCAGCCCGACCTCTCGGGAGATGGGCGCGCGCGTGGGCCCACATCGCCTTTCTGGGGCTCAGGTCCGCGTGAATCCGGGCCATCACCCTCGCTATATTGCCGTCCACAGTTGCTTCATCGAGGCCGAGCGCAATGCTGGCGATTGCGGCAGCCATGTACTCTCCCACTCCAGGCAATGCCCGCAGGCCTTTCACGTCGTTGGGAAACCTACCGGCTTCAGAAACCAACTGGGCGGCCTTGTGTAGGTTACGGGCCCTCGAGTAGTACCCAAGACCTGCCCAGAGTGTGAGGACATCGTCCAAGGGCGCCCGGGCGAGGTCGTCGACCGTCGGAAATCGCTCAATGAACCGACCGAAATACTGCAAGCCGGTGTCGACTCGCGTTTGCTGGAGCATGACCTCAGAAATCCAAACCCAGTATACGTTCGGGTTTTCACGCCACGGGAGGACCCGCCGGTGGGCATCGTACCAGTTCAGCAGGTCGTTAGAGACAGGGTCCATTGCGCTCGAACATCCAGAGGTCTTCGATCCGTTGTAGTTCAAGTCGAGGCCCCAGACCACCGTTGTTGGGTCAAAAAACGCTCCACGCCCCGCTTAGGTATTCCCATCCACCAGCGTGATGCGCATCGACAGATCCACCCAACGCGCCTGATGAATCAGTCCGCCCATGCTCACCCGATCGAGCCCCATTCCATCAAGCTTCGGCAATCGGCTCGGGGTGATGCCACCGCTGGCTTCCAGCAGAAGATTTCCCCCTGCCAAGTCAATCGCCCGTTCCAGTTGATCATTGGTCATGTTGTCCAACAACACGGCGTCCGCCCCCGCATCGATCGCAGACTGCAATTGCTCCAAGGTTTCCACCTCAACTTGAATCGCAAATCGCCCATCGACGGCGAGGGCTGCGCGGCGGATGGCGTTGTCAATACCGCCCGCGGCCATGATGTGGTTCTCCTTGATGAGCACAGCATCGTACAGCGCGAATCTGTGATTCGAAGCGCCCCCCATTCGTACCGCATGCTTTTCGAGGGTGCGGTGCAGGGGTGTGGTCTTCCGCGTGTCAACTACTCGAAGCCCTCCGGCAGCGCCAACGCATGCGCGTGTATGGGTGGCGATCCCGGAAAGACGCATGAGAAAGTTAAGGGCAACCCTTTCCGCCGTCAGGAGTGCCCGGAGCGTGCCGGTGACTTGAGCGATGACCGTGTCGGCTTCAACGAGGGTCCCGTCAGGCACCGCCCCTTGGTAGCGGGCACCCAGCTGTTCAAAGGCCTCAGTCGCTGGTGCGTGGCCACAGACAACCAACGGCTCCTTCGCGCGGAGCTCAGCAACGCCCTGCAAGTGAGGGTCGACACACGCTTCCGTGGTGACATCCCCGGGACCGATGTCCTCGTGAAGCGCTGCGCGGACTAAGGCGTTGAGATCCACCCCTACAGCCCAAGACTGGTCAATACTGTTGTCCCCACCGCGCTGTCTTTTCGGAAAAACAGCGGGTACTCATTCATCGCAACACTGAGCGTAAACTCGTCTTCTTCAGAATAGGTCATACTGGAATCGAAAACATAGACCCATTCGCCCGCTGGCAAGCGAACCAACACCTCGTTGCTCTCGTCCCGTACTGGAACCACGAAGAGGTCTCTTCCGAGTTGGTAGGCATAGGTCGCCTTGTCCGTGAAGTCCATCAGACCCCGAGACTCCGAGAAGGCAAGCCCCCCCTCCTCCATGAGGTACGGGATGAGGTCGGCGTGGAGCTTTGCATAGGTCCGGTAGATGGACGTGGTCTCTTCATCGAACGCCCAAGGGCGGTGCTCACCTGCTCCCCCGTTTTCCATGATTGCGCTCAGCGCGCCCAACTGCGCCCAGCGGATGAAAACGTCCCTTGACCGGCCCAACTCCGAATCGTCAGTTCGGTAGCCTCCGATGTCCGAACCGAACACCGTGTAGCCGTCGTGATCCGACCAGTACATGTTGCGAAGTGCAGCTTCGAGGCCGCTAAAATCGGGATCTTGGTCTCCTACCCACCCCGCCCAGACAATGTCTTGAGGCGCAAACTGCACCCCTGGGCCGCCGAGGTCGGCACCATAGTTATCCACAGGTCGAACCGTGTTGACCCGGTCATCGCCGAGGCGCTCCCGAGTGTAATCGTGGAAATCTTGGTAGTAGGCGTGACTGTACTCGATGCGTTCCACGTCGCGCCCCAGATACGGCGAGTGCTTGGCGATGATGGCCGAGAAGTCCAGTCCGTCGCACTTCCACCCATCGATGCCAAGGTCGAGCGTCTTGTCGACCAAGGTGTGCCACCACTCGACAGCTTCGGGGTTGAAGTAATCAATCAAGCTGCCCTGCCCTTTCCACCAGTCGACAACCTGCGGCTCCGTGTCATCGGCACTTCCGGTCATGAAGTAGCCACGCTCGGCTGCATAGTTGTAGATCTCGGTCTCCTCGATGTTGATGCCCGGGACGGTCCAGATGAACACACGCACACCCTTGGCGTGAAACTCATCAATCATGCCTTGGGGATCCGGGTACAACTCAAGGTCCCAGTCGTAGGTGCTGTAGCCCGTAGCCCAGGGGCTATCGATGATCACCGCTCCAACCGGTATGTCGCGCTCGATGTACCCATCCACTAAAGCCATGGCGCTTTCTTGCGTCGATTCGTCTTCCCAGACCCACGGTTCCATCACCCATGAAGGCCATGGAGCCTCAGTGGATGCAGCCGGTCCGGTATCGGATGATTCATCCGCCTTGCCGGAGCCATTTGAAGTGCATGCTGTGAGCGCCAAGAGGCTCACCAGTTGTAGACGGTACATCATTGACCCAAGCCCTCCCGAGCTGCGTTGAGTTGTTCCAACCGAACGGTCGCGGCGTTCGCCTTCTCGCGAATGTCTTGGACCACATGCGCTGGTGCGCGACCGGTGAAGTTGGGGTTGTTGAGTTTCTTCGACAAGAACCCGAGGTCTTGTTCCACCTTCTCGATCACTTTATCGAGGCGTGCACGTTCGGCCTCGATGTCTACAACGCCATCAAGGGGCACCTTATAGGTCTGCCCGTCGACCACGAAAGTCGACGACGGACCATCGAACTGGAGCTCCTCTACGGCGCTGATTCCCGCTAAGTCACGCAGTGCATCCATGTGGTCAGCCACATGCTGCGCATCGAGAGTGGCGAGTCTGAGGGGCAGCTTGGGAGAGATTTCCATCTCGGCCCGGATTCTTCGGATTGCCGTAATCACACCCTGTGTGGTCGCGACCTTAGCCAGCGCTGCCGGATCAACCGGAAACTCGGCGGCCTTTGGATACGGAGCCACACAAATGGAGCCGTCGGTATTGGGCAAGCGTTGCCAGATTTCTTCCGACAAAAACGGCATGATTGGGTGAAAGAGCCTCGACAGTGCGTGGAATACGGTCCACAGCGTATGCCGCGCCCCTTGCTTCGCCGCTTCAGGTGCATCTTCGCCGTAGAGGGTGCCTTTTGAAAATTCAATGTACCAGTCGCACAGCTCATCCCATGTAAAGGAGTAGACTTCCGCGGCCGCTTCACCGAAGCGGTAGTTGTCCAGCGCATGGCGTACCCGTCGAACCGCTTCCCCGGTTCGGGCCAAGACCCAGTGGTCGTACGGGCTCAAGGTGCGGTTCGCTGTCGGATCGTAGTGCTCGAGATGCATCATGGCGAACCGGAAGCCCTGCCAGATTTTATTCTGGAACTTGACGTAGCCATTGGCCCGGGCATCGCTCCACAGAATATCCCGCCCTTGGGTCTCGCTCGCCACGAGCGTCATCCGTAAGGCATCCGCGCCGATGTCATTGATCCGTTCGAGCGGGTCGACGACATTGCCCTTGGTTTTCGACATTTTCAGGCCGTTCTCGTCGCGCACAAGCGCATGAATATAAACGTCTTTGAAGGGTGACTCCTTCATGAAATGAATCCCAGAAAACAGCATTCTCGACACCCAGAAGAAGATGATGTCGAATCCCGTTACGAGAACGGAAGTCGGATAATACCGCTGGAGATCTCTTGTATTGTCCGGCCAACCCAGCGTTGAAAACGGCCACAGCGCGGACGAGAACCAAGTATCGAGCACATCCTCGTCTTGTTGAATCTCGGTTGAGCCACACCCCTCGCATTGAGTCGCATCGATGCGGCTCACCGTGACGTGATCGCAATCGTTGCAGTACCACGCTGGAATTTGATGTCCCCACCACAACTGACGGCTGATGCACCAGTCGCGAATGTCACGCATCCATGCGAAATAGGTGTTCTCCCATTGCTTGGGAATGAAACGTGTGTCGCCTTCTTCAACGGAGGCGATTGCCGGTTTCGCCAGCGGCTCCATGCGCACGAACCACTGAGTCGAAATCATGGGCTCCACAGGCGCTCCCGACCGTTGGGAGCGCGGCAGCGCCATCACATGAGGTTTCGTGCCCCGGTCAAGCCCCAGTTCCGCAACGGCCTTCTTCACGGCCACACGCGCATCGAACCGGTCGAGCCCTTCGAATTGACCGCCCTCTTCATTGATGGACCCATCGGGGTTCATGATGGTAATGGAGGGCAGATCGTGGCGCTTTCCTACTTCAAAATCGTTGAAATCGTGGGCAGGCGTAATCTTGACTGCGCCGGTACCAAACTCCGGGTCCACGAGGACCGCATCCCCCACAATCGGGATGGTTCGGTCTAGGAACGGGTGCTTTACATGGCTGCCAATCAAATCGGCGTAGCGGGAGTCTTCGGGATGAACGGCAACGGCCGTGTCGCCCAGCATGGTCTCGGGACGGGTTGTGGCCACCACGATTTCCGTCCGCATTTGGCCATCGGGGCCGGGGACCGGTTTCACCAATGGGTAGGCAAAACTCCAGAACTCGGTTTGATGGTTGTCCTCGTTTTCAACTTCAAGGTTAGACAAAGCCGTGAGCCCAATTGGGTCCCAGTTAATCATCCTCTCCGCTCGATAGATAAGTCCCTGCTCGTAATACCGGACGAACACCTCGCGCACAGCACGGCTGAGGCCCTCATCCATAGTGAACCGCTCGCGGGTCCAGTCGCAAGACACCCCCAGTTTTCGCAGCTGATGGGTAATGGTGCCGCCAGATTGCCGTTTCCAGTCCCAGACACGCTCGAGGAAGGCCTCTCGCCCCAGGTCACGCCGGTCGACTCCCTCCTCTCTCAACTGGCGCTCCACCACCCATTGCGTCGCGATGCCCGCGTGGTCCGTTCCCGGAACCCACAGCGTGTTGAACCCGTCCATGCGCTTGTAACGGATCAGCACATCTTGAAGCGTGTTGTCGAGCGCGTGTCCCATGTGCAGCGAACCGGTCACATTTGGTGGCGGAATTACGATGACAAACGGCTCGCCGGGATCATCCGGATCGGGGGTGAAGACTCCCTCTGCTTCCCACGCTGAATAGTACTTTTCGGCGGCTTGGGCGGGCTCGAAGGTATTGGGAATGTCATCAATTAATGCCATCGGTCATCCTCTTACAGGCTCGCCCACTAACAATTGCAGCCGGTATGTCGAGTTTCGACACACTGGAAACTTGCCCAAGTTGGCCCGTGGATTAACAGACCATGCTATTTAGCAGTTGAAGATGAGGGGGCGTGGCGGAATTGGTAGACGCGCTCGATTCAAAATCGAGTGGCCAACGGCCTTGTGGGTTCGATTCCCACCGCCCCTACCATCATCGGCATGTTGCTCATGGCCGGACCGTCACCCGGACGGGGTTCTTTCGCGAGCCGTGCATGAGCTCTGGAACGCCTTTGTGGTAGGGCTTTGCCTCGATCCAGTACTCCAAACCCTCCGCAAAAAGGGGCGTCACATCGATCGTCCCGCGATACTCCGACCCGACGCGTCGCATGCCTGCACGACTCCATTCTGTTTCGCCCGCGGGCCGATACCAAGCTTGAACCTGGTCATACGCACCCGAACCGGTCACCTCGGCGAGAATGGGCAATGTCTCGCGAATTCCG
>Ga0160422_10001984_pt1 | contig 12797 bp, 20 predicted proteins | sample Fk160mmetaG_FD_108192 | JGI IMG/M metagenome (GOLD analysis project Ga0160422, IMG submission 108192) | Marine microbial communities from the Central Pacific Ocean - Fk160115 60m metaG | ecosystem: Environmental > Aquatic > Marine > Oceanic > Photic zone | place: The Central Pacific Ocean...
GCATTGGGTTATGAGGGTAGTGAAGTATTTCCAAAACAAACAGAACTGCTAACTGAAAGAGGTGACGTAGGTAACTTTTTAAATTTACCATATCACGATGGCACAAGAGGATTACGCTATGCACTAGATGAAGAAGGCAAGGCACTTAGTTTAGAATCATTCTATTCTATGTATGACAAGTATGTGCAGACGGAGGAGCAGATTGATAGCATACAAATAAAGGCACCGCCAAAGAAACAAGAATATTTTCCAGATGGTCCACCTTGTTTAAATAGACTAGCAGACGAGGGATTTGGAGAAGGTGCTAGGAACAATGGATTATTTAATGTTGGTGTTTACAGAAAAAAATCTAACCCAGACAACTGGGAGGACATGTTAGTTGCAGATAATTTAAAAGTAATGGATCCTCCTCTTGGTAATACAGAGGTACAATCTCTTATAAAATCTCTTAATAGAAAAGGTTATGATAAGTATAGATGCAAAGATCAACCTATTTGTGGTGTTTGTAATGCAGCTAAATGCGCAACAAAAGTATATGGTGTGGGATATGATGAAGAACAGATGCCTACACTAGCATCACTGATGAAAGTTACATCTGTGCCACCGCAATGGTTTTTAAATGTTGATGACAAAAGAGTTGAACTAAAATCAAAAGAACTAAGAGATATAAATTTATTTGCTGAAGCTGTACTTGACCAAGTCAGCATTGTAATACCTGAAGTTACTGCAAAGAACTGGAGACAATTATATTTAAAAAATTTAGTAGACGCTGTAGATGAAATTGAACCATTAAAATCATTAGATCCTAAATATTTTATTATAAATTTACTAAAAGATTTTACTGTAAACAGACCACAAGCAAAAAAGAAAGAAGACATACTTAGGAAGATGGCGTGGACTGATGAAAATAATTATTGTTTTTTTAGAATGGATGATTTCTATTCATGGGCAAAAAGAAATAACTGGGAGTTAGACAGAACAAAGACGGCATCTTTAATGAAAGATTTAGATGTTTTTGAAAAAGAGGTAAGAATGACTTTAAAAGGTCAAACACCACATTTAATAAAAATAAAATCTCTAAAAGAAAAGGTTGATGAAAAACCAGAGATAACAGAAGAACCTTATGAGGAGTCACCTTTTTAATGAAAACAATAATACTAGGACCACCAGGTACAGGCAAAACGACAACACTATTAAATTTAGTAGAAGACTTTTTACGTGATGGTGTAGACATAAAAAAGATAGGGTACTTTTCTTTTACAAAGAAAGCTGCATGGGAGGCAACACACAGAGCAGAAGAAAAATTTATGATTGATGCAAAAGAAATACCTAATTTTAGAACGTTACATTCTTTTGCTTTTAGAATGTTAGGCATGAACAAAGAACGTGTGATGAAACACGCAGACTACAGAGATTTTGGGTTGAGGTGTGGCATACCTATTAAGACTGCATGGTATAGTGACGAGGATGGAGTATTTAATTCTGACAACGAGTACCTGCGTTTGATAAACAAAGCTAGAGTTTTAGAAATGCCTGTATTAGATTTGTATGATAAAAACGAACATCAGATAGACATCGAGCGGGATCTATTATATCTTTTAGATCAAGAGCTAAAAAGATATAAAAAAGAAAAAGGACTTTACGATTATGATGACATGTTGGAGCAATTTGTTAGACAAGACATATCACCATCTTTCGACGTATTATTTATTGACGAAGCACAGGACCTCTCACCTTTGCAGTGGAGAATGGTCAGGACTATTTGGGCGAAAGCAGACAAGACCTACATTGCAGGGGACGATGATCAGGCTATATTTAGATGGGCTGGTGCTGACGTTGATACTTTTATCGCTCTTAAGGAAGAAGTAGATCAAATAGATACACTAGAACAATCTTACAGAATACCTGGTGGACCAATACATGAACTGTCACAAAAAATAATACGAAATGTTACAAACCGGTTTGACAAAGAATACAGGCCTAGACAAGAACTAGGAGATCTTACAAGATACACTGACGTCACACAAGTGGACATGTCACATGGAGAATGGTTAGTTTTATCTAGTGCAAATTATTTTTTAGACGACATCAAAGAATTATGTGAACTACAAGGTTGGTATTATGCACATAAAAGTAAAAACTCTGTCAAGGTTGATTTACTTCTTGCAATACAAGCATGGGAAAAATGGAGAAAGATTGAAACAACTTTACCCGTAGCGTCAATAAAAAATATTTATTCTTATTTAGGTGACAATGTAACCAAGGGTTACAGGATGGGTAAGACAATGGACGAGAATGAAGAGGGTTATTATATTCAAGAGTGTATGGATGATCATGGATTACAAACAGACGATGTTTGGTACAAAGCTTTTGCAGGTTTGGATGTCAACACAGAAAACTACATACGAAACATGTTAGCAAACCATGAAAAAATTACACAGACACCAAGAATTATTTTATCAACAATACACGCTGCGAAAGGAGGTGAAGCCGACAATGTTCTTATACTACCTGATATTACTAAGTCTGCTGTCAACAACAATGATATTAATCCAGATGAACTACACAGGTTATTTTATGTAGCAGTAACCCGTGCAAAAAAATCGCTGCACATTTTAGAACCAAAAAATTATGAAAGGGCATACATGTTGTGAGATTTCATGAACACATAAAAGGTGACAAAGCAGAATATATAGCTGCGATGTGGTTGTGGGACCAAGGATATTTAGTTTGTAGAAACATGTCACAACAAGGGCCGGTTGATCTAGTTGCAATAAAAGAACACGAAGTTATACTGATAGATGTAAAATCAGAATGCAGAAGAAAGAGAGACGGATACAAAATTAACAGATCACTCACACCAATACAAAAAAATCTTGGTGTAAATATTTTAAATGTAAATGTAGAAACAGGAGAATGCACATATGTCTAATCCATACGACAACCAGGTCGGAGGCGACCATTATAAAAAATACGAGATACAGCCTAGCGAATTCATCAATAAAAACAAGTTGTTATTTGCTGAGGGTTCTGCTATAAAATACATAGTTAGACATCAAGATAAGGGAGGCAAAGAGAGCCTTGAGAAAGCGAAACATTTTATCGATATGATAATCGAGAGAGACTATTCATGATAATTGAAAAGACAGAGATAGACGACGTTTATCTAGTAAAAAATTTATTACCAAAATGTCAACATTCTAAAATATATGATATTATTTGTTATAAATCGAAATGGACTTTTTCTCCTGATTCCCAAGATGATCAACACGCTATAGAGGACACACGAGTAGAACCTTATTTTGCTAAAGTTCTTTTTGCTTTTAATCCTGTAAGAGGTTGTTACGAACAGTCTAGTGAAGAGGATTGGTATGCAATTGTGCAGCCTTTAGTTTTATCTGTAAGCACACAAGAATGGTTTAGACCAATACTAAGAGTAAAAGCTAATTTATATCCTAAAACAGAAAAAAGAATGAATCATTCTATTCACACTGATTTTCTTGTTAGTCAAACATCATCCTTGCCATGGAATTCAGATCTTGAAATGACAAACATGGTATACATGGTAAATAGTAACGATGGTTATACTGAAATTTTTGAAAAAGACCCAAGAGTAAAAACACCCGCGAGCGATTTATACAACGATTCTTTTCATGATGAACACAACCTTCCCCTTTGGTCTGATGTAAATGAAGATAATATAAAAACTATAAAAATTCCTAGCGTAGAAAATACAGCTGTTATTTTTCCAAACAAATATACACATAGAGCAACGACCGCAACAAATGCTCAAGCAAGATTTACTATAAACTGTAATTTATTATGAGAACTTTACAACAACCATTATTCACACCAGAAACAGAATGGGTGCCACCAGAGAGATTACCAGATTTATCTAGTCATGCAGAGATTGCAATTGACTTAGAAACACGAGATCCAAACCTGCTTACATTGGGGTCAGGTTCGGTAAGAAGAGACGGGGAGATAGTCGGTATAGCAGTCGCGGTCGAAGGCTGGGCCGGCTATTTTCCTATCGCGCACGAAGGTGGGGGCAACATGGATCGGGGATTGGTATTAGATTGGTTCGAAGAACTTTTAAACAACACAGCTACAAAAATATTTCACAATGCAATGTACGACGTATCTTGGATACGGTCACTTGGCTTTCACATAAATGGTGGCATCGTAGATACAATGATTGCTACAAGTTTGATTGACGAAAATAGATACAGTTACACACTAGACTCTGTTGGTAAAGATTACATTGGCATGCGTAAGAACGAAAAACTTTTACAAGATGCTGCAAAAGATTTTGGTGTCAATCCAAAAGCAGAGATGTGGAAACTACCTGCACCATTTGTTGGTGAGTATGCAGAGAAAGATGCAGAGATGACATTGAAGCTGTGGCACGCACTGCAGCATGAAATATCAAAACAAGACTTGTGGGACATATTTAATTTAGAAACAAATTTGTTTCCGTGTTTGGTCGATATGAAATTTAAAGGTGTACGTGTAGATGTACAAAAAGCTATGTCTGTCAAGGCAGAGCTGCAGGAAACAGAAAAAAATTTATTACAAGATATTAACAAGATAGCAGGGTTTGACGTGGAGATATGGGCTGCTGCATCCATTGCAAAAGCATTTGACTCACAGAATCTACCGTACGACAGGACAGAAAAAGGTGCACCATCATTTACCAAAAACTTTTTAGCAACACACCCAGCAGAACTACCCAAACTAATTAACGAAGCAAGAGAAATAAATAAAGCAAACACAACCTTTATAGATACAATACTCAAACACGAACACAACGGCCGCATACACGCAGAAATAAATCAGATACGATCTGACCAAGGTGGCACAGTAACCGGCAGGTTCAGTTACAACAATCCAAACCTTCAGCAAATTCCTGCAAGACACAAGCATCTAGGACCGCTGATTAGATCATTGTTTATACCAGAACAGAAACACACCTGGGGTTGTTTTGACTACAGTCAACAAGAACCTAGAATTCTAGTGCACTTTGCATCACTGATGAAGTTAGAAGGCACAGGCATGATTGTAGATGCATACAACGATGGCAGTGCAGACTTCCACCAGATGATTGCTGACATGGCCGGCATAGATCGTAAACAAGCAAAGACAATTAATTTAGGTATTATGTATGGCATGGGTAAAAATAAACTCATGGCAGAACTAGGGCTTATGAAAGACGCAGCTGAGAAACTATTGAAGACATATCATCAGAGAGCGCCTTTTGTAAAAATGTTATCAGAAGCAGTGGCCAGACGTGCCGATGACTCTGGTAAGATTAGAACGATTGGGGGAAGATTATGTCACTTTGATATGTGGGAGCCGCATGGTTTTGGTATCAAGAAACCACTGAAGCACGCAGATGCACTCAGGGAACATGGACCAGGGATTAAACGAGCATTCACGTACAAGGCACTTAACAAACTAATACAAGGATCAGCTGCAGACATGACAAAGCAATCAATGTTAGCGTTGTACCAGGAAGGAATAATACCACATGTACAAATTCATGATGAACTTGATATCTCAGTATCAAGCCCTGAAGAGTCAGAACGAATTATTAGAATTATGGAAGAAGCGGTACAGTTACAAGTACCGAACAAAGTCGACTACGAAAAAGGCGAAAGCTGGGGGGACATAAAATGATACCTAAATTAATTGAAGTTAAAGATCTTAGGCCTTTTAAAGGTTTAATATTTGATGTAAGTAAAATTCCAGTAATAAGATATAACAACAAAATACCGTGTGACGGTCAATTCTCTATGTTACCAGAGGGTAAATTTTTTCTACATACTAGCGGAAGTTATTGGTTAAAAGGTAAGGGACCAAACGAGGAAGGTTACAAAATGATACCACCTTTTCTGAACAATCCTGAAGAAATGGGAACTAAATGTTTTCCGTGGGTTGCTAGAAGAAAAAGTAATGGCGAGTTTGTTCCTTGCAGACTTACTAGATCATCGGGTTCTTACGTTGAAATAAGATTTCAAATAACAATAGAGGATCTAGAAAGAATAGGCAGAGAAGATTTAATCGGCATGCGTAAGGGTAGACCAGCAAAAAAAGCTGGTGATCGTTGGGATAGGAACGACGCAAGAAAAGGCCTGGGTATGACAGTTGGCCTGCATACTTTAATTGGTTATGCTTTATTCCCACAATATTTTCAAACCCCAGCTATAAAATATGTAATGAACCATAAATCAGAAAAACAAGACTATAGACTGAGTCAACTTAGTTTATTAAAATTTGAAAACAATTATGATGTTGACAATATAAGAGACAGAGAAAAGATGTGGATAAACGAAATTTTAGGAAGACAACATTTTTCTACTGGAGGTTTAGTTGGTGGAGGATACTGAAATTATTTTAGGTATATGTGACAACTGTAATGATTATGTTCCTTTTCTAAGAGTAACTAAAGATCCAGGTAGAGTATACAGGTGTATGACTTGTAAAACTAAACATACACAATATGTAAATGGAAAAATTACTTTTAATTATTTAGATCAAACATACGTAATAAGAAAATAACATGAAAGACATAGCTAAAAATAATTTTATAGGTCAGTTTATGATAGACGAAGAGCTCTGTGATAAAATGATTGAGTTACACAATTCTTTTAGTTTAGCTACAAAAGAACAACAAGAAACCCCTATGTTAATGTCGAAAAAAGAAGTATTTGGTGTAGGTGACGGTGATCCAAAAGGAAAAACATCTACAGATTTAGCTATCCACCCTGTGATTTTTACTGATCCAAAAAGCTGTCCGCCTAAAAATAGACCACATGTTAGAGTTGCTTTAAGTTATTGGATGGAGCTTCAAATGTGTATGAGTAAATACAAAGAATTACTTACAAACAGCAACACTGAGGAGTGGATTGGACAGTTGGACAAAATACACATAAATGATCACATGATAATACAACACTACAAACCGGGACAGGGTTTTGCTCATTGGCACGCTGAAAGAGCATCTATGACAATGAATAGAGCTTTGGTTTACATGACATATCTTAATGATGTTCCTGACGGTGGCACTTTGTTTGAGTTTCAGGATTTAACAGTTAAAGCTGAAAAAGGAAAAACCTTGATTTGGCCAGCTGAGTTTACTCACATACATAAAAGTCAAATATCAAAAAATTTTGAAAAATATATTGTTACAGGGTGGTTTAGTTACGATAGAAAAGAACAAGTAATGGGGTGTTTTTAAATAATGAACCAGCGATAGGAAAACCCACCGCTGGTATAAAGGTGAAAAGATGATTATAAAATATATTATAATAAACTCTTGTCAAATATAATATTTGCTCTATATAATCCCATATAATAATATAATAAGGAGGCAAAATGCCAGATATAAGTAAATTTAAATCAGTGTCTGTGTCTATGAATACACACAATAAACTGATGAGTTTAGCGCAAAACAGGTTTGAAGTTCCTGTAAGTGTACAGAAAGTAATAGAATTTTTATTAGAGAAAGAGATGAAAAAGAAAAATGGTAGATCTAACGGGAAATCACGAGGTTAAAGCTACCTGCCCTAGGTGTGCAGGAAACGGTTACATAAAAGTAATTAGTGAATTTATTAGAAAAAAACAACTTGACTGCCCACAATGTGAAAGCCAGGGATGGGTTATGTTGCCTGCAAATCAATGTAGAGAAAATGTTGAAGGAGGAATAGAACCAAAGTGGATGAAAACTGGAGAAACGGTTTAGATAATATAAAAATAGCTAAAAACGTTTTGTCTAAAAAAGATTTACACGAATTAAAAACGTACATGTATACAAACATGGCTTTTCACGAAACTTATCCAAACGAAAGAATACCTAGAACAGACGGTAAAGATTTTCCTATTTATAATTTTTTGCCGAAAAATAAAAAACCAACTAATTTATTAGAAAAATATATTGTAGGATTAATGAATGGACAAGAACACCATATAGAATATTGGATGCGTTATAACGATTCTTTAAACTGGCACATAGACAGCGATGAAATAATAGAAAGAACTCCAGGTGTAAAAATTAAAGCTACTGAAGAATACCCTATAAGCACTTTTACTTTTTATGTAGATGTGGATGAAGTAGTTGGAGGTGAGTTACAAGTAGCCCCATTTGATAAAAGAGATTTTAATCTACTAACCACAGAAAATTATGAACCTAGTCAAGGAACTAAAGTATTAACAATACCTCCAGAAAACAATTGTGTAATTAGTTGGAACGGACCTATTTCTCATAGAGTATTAGAACAACAAGACGGGAAAAGATTAGTTTTGGTTTGGTCTTTGTGGAAAGAAATACCGCAAGGGTTTAGAAAAGGATTACATTGGAAGCCATCGACTATATTTCCTGGTAATAATGATTTTACTGATCAAGGGTTTTCTACATCAGAAGATTTTTATGTGGTTTCAGTTGAATGGCCAATAAAGGAGGATTTATGAAATTAATTAATAAACGTATTGACAATGTTTTAAAAGTCATGAGAGTTGCTAAGGATTACGAGTGTAAAATGATTTGGAACAAACATTTACAAGCACTTTTTAAACTAAGAAAAAGGAGGGAGTATGAAAGACTTCAAGATCAAGCTCGAATGGTACACTAGTAACACGTTGACATGGGTAATTTTTTTAGTTGCAGCCGGATTAATGATTGTAAATATCGTAACTATGATTAATATGTATAGTGTCATTGAAACGATGTGGCACGAGATAGTACAGGTGAAGGAGACAAATAGTTATCTATACCAATTTATCGAGGAGCATAGAGATGACTTTAATTAAGGAAAATAAAGGTGTGAGAAAAGAGATTCCAGATAGGATGTTGTGTGCAACTTTCGCTATTCCGATAGACGGAAGAAAAGTTGTTGGCACATTAGATTATGTTGCAAACAAAACAGGACTAGTGCCTATGGCATTTTGGATTAAAATTAAACCTACAGATTCATACTTGGACAGAGAGCTTAGAGCATCAGGCAAGTTGATATCTAGGTGTCTACAACACGGTGAGTCCTTGAAAGATTTAGTTGATACACTATCTCAAGATAATATAGCAGGACATATGGCAAACTACTTACACAAGAATATGGAAGATATTATACTTGGTAAACAACCAGACAAGAAACAACGTATGTTATCGACTGACCCATATGCGATGAAAGAATGATGGACGAATTTGAAATAGAATGGATACCAGAAGAGGATAGCAGCAGTGTTGTAGAAGACCTTGTTGTCAACATACCCTCACATACTATAGATAAAATGTGTAAGAAAAAATATGGTCACACAAATTGGGCTAGAATGGACCTTATGTCTCCTACAGAATTGATTGGTAATCCACATGAATTTGACTATGAGAATGGAATAATATATTTTAAGAATGCATATTTAGTATAGGAGAAAAATTTTATGGCTCTTCCCAATTCCGGCCCGTTGGCCCTCTCAAGCATTCAAGGTGAATTCGGGGGCTCAAATCCTATAGGATTAAGCGAGTATTATCGCGGGGGACCTTTAGTTGCTAGTATACCAAACACATCTCCTATACCATCATCAGGCGCAATAGCTATTTCAAACTTCTATGGAACATCTTCAGTAGTTCCAAACGATCGTGCTATTCAATATACTTACGGCGTGTCTCAGTCTGGCGGTAAATTTCCTACGGTTACCAGAAGTCCAAATATATCACCAGGTGCTTTTAACAATGCTGCTATGGTTAGTAACAACGTTCCTGCTACTGTTGCAGACCACAGATCCACACAAGCATTTTTAACTTTTGGTAGTAATTTTAATTTTAGTTCAACAATACCAGCTGCTTTTTTTAGTGGTTTAAGTTTAATGACAGTTCAAGACGTAAACGGAACTCAATTAATACCAAACCCTGGTACGCCTTATTCACCTGTTTCTAACACGGTGCCATGGAGTGTAAATACTCCCTCTAGTAGTTTACCTAGCACGGGTGTTGCACAATTTAATAGACAAGCAAGTGCAAACTTTCCGGGTGCTGCACCTGGTGGGCCAGTTAATCTTAATCTTTCATGAAAATTACCGTCACACAAGAAACGACTGTTCACGAACAAAATGGATGTCGATACATTCGTGAAGAGGATGGCAAAGAAAAAGTTGCTGATCTTATGGTTACCACTTATACGGCAAACACAGATCTGTTAAAACCCAAACAATTTTTTTTAAGAAGAGGTCATATACAATGGGACTATCTTCATTCTATGAATTTTCCAAAGGTGCTAGCAGAGTGGACTAAAGAGTTAGTTGCAGAACTAGAACTTCCACACGGCGACAGATATAAATTAGCGACTGTAGATTTTACTTGGAAAATTAAAGGCGGTGAGGAAGGCCTTGGGGCAACTTCATCTTTAGTTTTACACACAGATGACGTATCAGAGGGTATTGTAGAAACTCCTATACACGCCGAACGTAATATAGGTGTTGTAATAAAACTTTGGGTAGAACCAAATGAAGAAAGTCCAAACATATTTTTAATTAACGGACACCTTAAACAACTTATACAAGGTCAAAACGAATTAAACGCAGATGGTTTTCCTTGTTATGTTTGGGATGTTATTTGGCCACACGGTATTGATAAAATATACCACATGTACTCTGACCACGTGCACCGGATTTTATACATACCAAACCCAAAAAATGACAACTCAATTACAAATGTTGAAGATGTATCAAAGGTGCCAACACCAAAAAAAATATCTTACGATGTTTGCATGTTTAATGGTATTTATCCTCATGGACACGAAAAAACAATGGACGGAAAAACTTATCAGTTTCCAGCAGGAAGTTATTTTAGATTAGATGAAACAAAACTACCGGCAATGTCATACGAATTTTGTCATAATAATCAAGTGCTTACAATTGATGGTGTTAAAATGAACAACGTTACGTTTGATGACACAGGTTGGATTAAAGACGGCACAACACCCATGTCTAACATACAAAAGTTTGGTAGAGGTTTTTACAGGTTTATGGGTTACTTAGCTGAAGATTTACTAGAACTAGGTTACAAGTCATCTGTAGAATATTCAAATATACAAGACCACATTACATCTACAAAAACTGTTACTTGTAAAAAAGATACAACAACAGGACAGTTTCTTTTTATTGGAGAAGGTAATGCAAAAATTAAATGGGACACAAAAGAAAATATTTTTAAGCAAGGGGATATAATTTATATAAACCAAGACGTCGAGATTTCTTCAGGGGATGGTAATTCTTTTGACGCTTACGAGTTTTACCAGATCAAGGATAAATCGAGTCTTTATGGATGATGTAATAGTGCCACTATATCCACTGTATGTGTGGATGAGAAAAATTGAATTTGATACAAAACCAATTATCAAAGAACTGCGCGCGCAAACCAAGCCAAAAGTAGACAATATTAGTGACACTCGAATAGAAGATTTTATGCTGCCGCAGGACACAAGCTGTAAAAATTTATTGCCACAGATCAAAGAGTTTACGTGTAGAAATATAAACAAATGTTTTGGTAAAATAGATGTTGACAATTTACATGTAGAAGAAGTGTGGGGTCAGATTTTAAAACAAGGCATGGCAACTGCTTATCACACACACTATGATAGAAACAACCCACACAGAAACGGTTGGAGTTTTGTATATTATCTACAAGCAGAACCAAACAATGGCAACTTAGCACTGCAGGCGGAACACGGATCCCTTGATTATACCAAGGATATAAAACCAGAAACAAATTTATTAGTTGTTTTTCCAATGAACACACCACATTTCACAAGACGAAATACTTTGGAAACAGAAAGAATTGCCATAGCAGGAAATATTATACCAATCATGAAACAAAAGGAGGTTAGCAATGATGATAATGTCAGTAGCAGAACTTGAAGAGCTACAAATAAATTTACTAAGGGATAGTTTAGAAGAGGAATTAAAAGAACTTGAAAAAAAACAAACTGTCCAGGAATTACATGAAGATAGTTAAAAGGTATGCATATCCTACGTCTACTAGAGCAAACATTTCGGGCCTACGCCATTACACCGTGGATGGAGAGTCAAAACCACTGCCGTCAGTCACGACAATCCTTGGACAAACACAACCGAAAGAGAAACAAGAGAGTCTAGCACGCTGGCGCGAAAAAATCGGTTTGCGCGAAGCTCAAAAAATTACCAGAGACGCTGCGATACGGGGCACAGCAATGCATAAGTACCTGGAAGATTTAATCCTAGGTGAGAGATCCCTTGACCTTACACCACTAGGCATAGAAGCAACTCGCATGGCAGAAATAATCGTGGAACGAGGATTGAATGACTGTTCAGAAGTTTATGGCACAGAGGCTGTCCTGTATTATCCTGAATTGTATGCTGGTAGCTGTGATCTGGTTGCAAAGTACAAGGACAAAGTCAGTATCATTGACTTTAAACAAACGAACAAACCGAAGCAGAGAGAGTGGATCGGGGATTATTTTTTACAAATGGGCGCCTATGGCATGGCACATGATGCGGTATATGGTACCAATATAGAGCAAGGAGTCATTATGATGTGCAGTAAGGATGGCTATTATCAACAGTTTATGATAGAAGGAGAGGAGTTTAGACAAGCAAAACACAAATTTCTGGGGAGATTGAATGAATTCTACAATAGTATGGGTGATAACAGCAATGCTGTGGTATCAGGGGCCGGGTGATTATGGATACACCGACTACGAAGCAAAACAATTTAAGGGTCGTGGTGAATGCCTCAATTACATCTGGGACAACAAGGCTCTTCTTGTTGA
>Ga0160422_10001985_pt1 | contig 12794 bp, 13 predicted proteins | sample Fk160mmetaG_FD_108192 | JGI IMG/M metagenome (GOLD analysis project Ga0160422, IMG submission 108192) | Marine microbial communities from the Central Pacific Ocean - Fk160115 60m metaG | ecosystem: Environmental > Aquatic > Marine > Oceanic > Photic zone | place: The Central Pacific Ocean...
AAGCTTGTGACAACAAAACCATAAAATATCCAAAGCGTAGTCTTTTCAGACAATGCATAAAAAACACCATAAATTAATGTTAATGAAGATAAAAGCTCAAAAATAGTTAGAACGGTTAGTAGTAAAGGGACTATTTTACTAAAAATACTATTAGAAAAATGTTCTTTCAAAAAATCTAAATTCCCATCCCTATCAACAAGTTTATCAATACCAGACTGTAAAAACGCAATAGAAATAAATATGGCTATTAAGATTTGACATAGAACAAGTGGGTCTTTAAAGGGAATTCCCAGCAGTTCAATGCGGTCTCCGTATTTGTCGGCAACAGATTGTCCAGTTATCTTTGACAAAAATAGGAATAATAGTATCAAGTTAATTTTTTTTGTTATGCTCATTTTTCCCCTCCAGGTAAATTAAATTTTGTATTCTACTTTTTACCAGATCGCGTAAATCTTCAACAGATAATGCAGAGTATTCCGATTGGTATATAGGTTTGCCAAATATTGTTTTTATTATCCCCGGTCTGAGACGCCAGTCAGCTTTAGTTTTTGCCTTCAACCCCCCAATGAGGGCAATAGGTACTATAGTAACGCCTGTGTTTTTGGCAACATGAAATGGCCCTTTTTTAAATGGACCCATTTCTCCGCTTATAGTTCTTGTACCCTCAGGCGCTATAATAAACGATATCCCTTCTTTTATTTTTAATTCCACACGCATTAGGCTTTTTATTGCTTTCTTTAATTTTCTACGATGTATAGGAATGCCTCCATATCTCTTAATTACTCTGCCCCATATTGGGTATTGAAAGATTTCGGTTGCGCCAATAGCAGTTATGTAATGGGGTACATAAGCTCCTATCATAAATTGATCAAACATTGAAACATGATTAAAAAGATATAAATACGGTTGTCCATCTGGATCTGGAGGCCCGTTTTCCTTTATAAGCCACTGACCAGCAAAAAAGCATATTAGCCAAGAAATTGGCCTAATAATTAAAAATAATTTATTTTTTGGGATGATTAATAAAGCTATGCTAATTAAGAGTAGACAGGCCAATAAAAAGCAAAACCAAATTGGCCACAAAATGATAGAAACAATAACTTTATACACTCAAACCTTCTGATCAATTAAATTAAATAATTTATAATTGGCTCTGGGAAATGTAAAATTGCCTAAATCCATTTTGGAGATCCAATCAAAATTATTTACTCCCTTGAGTTGTGAATTGATTTCTACACAATTAAACCCGTGTAGGGTAATGCTAAAATGACTATACGCGTGTTCTACAACTCCAATTCTGTTAATAATTTTTAACGGAATACCTAACTTTTTTTGAATGCCAATTATCAAAGAGATCTCCGGTTTTTCCCCTTTTTTAATTTTTATGCTAGGTGTTTCCCACAAACCGGGGAGCATACCTTCGTTATTTCTTTTTTGGATATAAAAATTTTCACCCCTCCAGATTATGGCTGAGACCAAAGAATAATGTGGTTTTTTTTTCCTTTTTTTAATAACAGGATAAACTTCAGGTTTATCCAAATTAAATCCTTTGCAATAAAGCCTTGCGGGACATTTAGGACAAACTGGCTGTTTTGGTTTACATATCAGAGCACCTAATTCCATCAGAGACTGGTTAAATGATCCTGGATGAAATAGTTCTATATTTTTTTTAAGAATCTTATAAATTCTTCTATTGTTAAAAACAGTGAAGTTTTTGATGCCTAAAATTCTGGCCAATACTCTTTTAACATTTACGTCTATCGCAGGATACGGTTTTTCATAGGCAATAGATAATACGGCGGCGGCTGTGTATTCCCCAACTCCTGGTAAAGAAATAAAAGAATTATAGTTTTTAGGAATGACACCATTATGTACTTTTGTTATGGCTTTAGCAGCCTTAAAAAAATTATGAACGCGCCTGTAATAACCAAGACCCTCCCAAAATTTGAGCAGTTCTTCTATATTGGCATTTGAAACATCATTTAAAGTAGGAAATCGCTCGACCCACCTATTGTAGTAGGGTATAGCTGATTTTACTTGAGTTTGTTGCAACATTGTTTCTGACAACCAAGTTTTATAAGGGTCTTTAACCCCACGAAATGGTAAATCTCTTTTATTACGACTATACCATAATATTATGTTTTGAAAGCAGCTTTTATATTGCATAGTGCAAATTATTTAATGCTATTAATCTTTAACAAAGCCCAATTCAGTTGGGATATGGCTTCAATTAATTTTTGTCTGTCGTCGTGGCTCACAATTTTTCTTATGATTTCACCAGATTTATCTAGCTCTTTTTCGTAAAGAATCTGCATTTTTTCCCCTTCTGCAGTTAATTCTACTATTGTAATTCTTTTATCTTTTTTTTCTTTTTTTCTGAGAACCCAGTTTTTTAAAATTAACCTATCTATTAATCTAGTGGCTGTGCTGTTATCAATACCCAGCTTGTCAGAAATTCCCGACATTTCTATACCTTCAACTGGAATTACAATTAATGCAAGCATCTGTTGAAAAGATGCTCCATGTAGATTTATTTTAGTCTTATAAAAACTTGTTAATTCAATATATAGAGCTCCAAGAATTTCTCCGTAAGACATATTTGTATATTACAACTATTTGGGCAATTTTCTTAATCTATTAGCGTGATTACTGAGATTTTCTTGGGCCCTTTTTATCCTTTCACTGCTACCCATATGGCCAATTACACTCCAGTGGTCCATATCTGAGATTTTTATCCAATTCCATTGTCCTGGTATTAGTAAATCGTTGCTCTCGTATTTTACTATTGGATCAGCTCCATTCATACCGCTTGTAGGCCCATACATAGAAATAGTATTTACAACTCCATCGTTTTCATACCAAAGTGAGTCTGTTTTTGAACCATCGAACCAATATCCTGATCGAAAACCTATTAACTTAGATCTCGTTTTTATCATAATCGGTGTCTCTTTAACAGGGCTGTGGAATTTGTTTTCAATATTTTTCTTTGTTGTTGATGTAACGAAAGAAAAATAAAAAATTTCAGGTGACGCATTGAGAATGTCATTTAATTCTTTAGCACCATCTAAGCTTAAATCCCATCCGCTTATATTTTTAGTAGACCACGCTGTATGATTTCGCATCCTTTCAATATATGTCAGCCATGACTCCTCTTCGTCCTTGGTAAACCTCATGTGCTCCAAATCAAAGTTATAAAAACTATTCCCGACTATTCCAGCAACCCCAACAAAATATTGTAAAAATGGTAATGATTTGGTAACGATCTCAGTTAAGGTGGTTCCATCATGAGGGGTTGATATAGTAGTTATGCTTTTCAACATCCCGCTTTGAGCGGTACTTAGTAATTTGGAATCTTCCTTAACACCACTTTTCTCATCAATAAAAAATTCTGTAGAAAGTATGTGCTGTAACATCCTTGCGGTTTGCCCGCCCATACTATGACCTATAATGTGAATTGGACTGTTTGGACCCCAATTGGGGTATAATCCCGTGTAATCCTTATTGCTAGGTTTTTGAATAACATTATACTTATCAGAGTGTCTCTTCCCATAATCTACTTGTCCTCCTTTTATTTGGTAGTAACACTCTATTGCCCTTTCCCAATTCGACGAAACTGGCCCAACAGAAACCTCAAACACTTCATGACCCTGGCTTTTTAGGGAGGATACAAAGTCTTCTTTCCCACCCCAATAACTATAGTTCCCCATTTCTCCCGGCCCCCATCCCATAAATCCATGTACCAATACTATTGGATAATTATTCTGAGCAAAGGTAAAAAGAGTAATTGCTAAATTTAAAAACCAAAATTTTTTCATATTAAAATCTTAATTTCTAATCCTGTATTTATTGAGCCTGTTCCGTATATAAACAGGCCATAGTGTATTGAAAAAGAACCGTCGCTGTATTGAAGACCAAAACCTGATGCCCCTGTCACCGTCTTAAATAGGTCTTCGTTTGTATTATGCTCAATTTTTCTTGTGGATGTACCTAGTAAGATTTTTACTTTTGATGCCACATTTGTCTCTATTCCTGTAAAAATCTCTATTTGAGTTCTGTTTTTTGTGATATCAATATAAGTCTTGGAGGGAAGGTATCGCAATTTTTTTGACAAACTTATGGTAAATGTATTTAATAAATCTACATTAGCAGAGCCAAAGCTAAATCCAAGCTGGTGGATTGACATACCAACAGCAGCATTTAGTTTTTGTATATACCAATGGCCTCCAAAACTTAAAGACAATATTTTAAAATTGTACTTACCATAATTCGAATTAAAAAAACTTACAGAGCACCCCAATTTAACCGGGGTTTGATATATTGGATAAGAACACGATCCTACCACTTTATTATCATTAGAGCTATAATTCCCTGTTGGTTCAGCGTCATCGCTATAACCCTGAAAAATACCATACGAAGTATTGCTAATTAATAAATGGCCATAGCCACTCTTAAATGGTAGAACCATTGCTGCGCTTTGATTTGTTATAGAAGCTGGATAACGTATTACAGAAGCTGAAAAATACTTACCACTATAGACTGAAGGGTTAACTAAAGAGGATAGAGAAGAAGCATTTAAAAACCCCGCTCCTCCAAGGCTTAGCCTCTCAACAGAAGTGAATATATCGAAACCTGGGAACGATATATTGGCACTGCAAAATGAGAAACTAAGAAAAAAAAGGGCTATGTTTATATTCTTAAAATTAACCATTCAATTAGTTAAACTAGGCTTAATGGGTCTACGTGAATATTTACATTATTACCTTTATAATTCAGCTTTTCCTGGCAACGATGAATGATTCTTTGAATATATTGGTGGAGCTTAATACCATTTGGATCAATAGTTTTTTCAGATTTAAAAATAATTTGCCATCTATATTGTCCTTTTAATTTTTCAATGTAGCATGGATTCGGTCCTAGTACATGTAACCCTTTATAACTATCACCTCTAAGATTAAATATCTCATTAGCTGAATTAAGGACCCTAGAACTCTTATTTCCAGAAATCTCTATCTTTGCTAGCCAGCTATACGGCGGATAAAATAATTCTTCCCTTTCCTTCAACATACTTAGGTAAAACTTTTTTATATTTTGTTTTGCGGCGTTTTTAATTGTTGAATTATCTGAAGAAAATGTTTGTATGATTACCTCTCCTTTCTTCTCCCCCCTACCAGACCGTCCTGAAGCTTGGTAAATTAACTGAAATATTTTTTCCTCTGCTCGAAAATCAGGTAGATACAAACCTAGATCAGCATTTATAATACCAACAAGAGTTGTGTTGGGAAAATCTAGTCCCTTTGCAATCATCTGTGTCCCTAAAAGTATATCAATATCACCAGAGCTGAAAGATTCTAATAGAGAATTAATGCTTTTCCCAGAACTAGAACTATCCATATCAATTCTAGCTATAGAAGCCTCGGGAAACGATTCCTTTAAAAACTCCTCTACTTTTTGAGTTCCAACACCACGTTGGTAAAAATCACTCATATTACAACTTATACAATTTTTTGTCTTCCTGGAATCATTAAAACCACAATAATGACATAAGTAAGTGTTGTTTTTTATATGAAAACTAATTGCAACATTACAATAGGGGCATTTTAAAACATCTCCACAGCTTCTACAAACAAGAACAGGCGAATATCCTCTTCGATTTTGTAACAAGATAACCTGCTCTTTCTTCGCCAGTCTGTCTTCTATTTTTTCTAATAGAAGGTTAGAAAAGACCAAGCTAAACTTACCTGAATCCCTTTGCTCTTTATTCATATCTATCAAGTGTATATCCGGATACACTGCCCCTCCGTATCGCGATGGTAAATGAATATATTCCAGTTTATCATTTAAATAGTTGTAATAGCTTTCTAAACTTGGAGTAGCGCTTGAAAGCAGTGCGATACATTTATTTTTTTTGGCACGCATTAGTGCCACGTCTCTAGCATGATAGCGAGGGGCAGGGTGATCTTGCTGAAAAGTTGTTTCTTGCTCTTCATCGACAACAATCACTCCAAGATTCTTAACTGGAAGAAATACTGCGCTTCTTGCCCCTATAACCACCTTAAAGTTTCCTCTGCAAACCTCTTTCCATGTCCAGGACCTTTGAGCTTGATTTAACTTTGAGTGCCACAATGCAACCGAATCACCAAATACAGCTTTAAATCTTCCTGCTATTTGGGGTGTTAATGAAATTTCTGGCAACAGAATTAGTGCAGTTTTTCCATCTGCAGTGCATTGTCTTACGATTTCAATGAAAATTTCGGTTTTCCCACTTCCAGTTACTCCATGGAGTAAGAATGGGGAATACTTGTTTGACCCTAGAGCAGTTTTTAGAATTTTACTCGCACTTTCTTGGTCTTTATTTAAAATGATTTTTTTAGCACCCATTCTGAATACATAATCTGCATCACCTTCTAAAGATTTTTTTTTAGACAATTGAACTAAATTAATTTTTGCCAATTGTTCACAGATTTTTAAAGGATTAGAAACATGCTGTCTAAAGTAGCTTACTTTTACCTCTTTGTCTAAAGATTGCATAATCTTTAAGGCTTTATATTGCTTAGGGGCCCTTGCTTTTAATCTTTCAACTTGGCTCTGGTCATATTTCGCATTTGGTTTAACATACCAGAACTTTCGCGGTGTATATTTTGTAGAAAACTGAGCAGGGAGTACAGTTTTGGCAACTTGCCCTATTGGTGTGATATAGTATTTAGCCATCCAAACTATTAAACTCCATAGTTCTGGAGTAACGACTTGAATGTCATCAATTAAGCTATCAATCTCTTTTAATTTTCCATCGAAAGATGGCTCAATTCCAAAATCAATAACAATTCCTCTTGAACTTCTGTTTTTAAATGGTACGCTAACTCTAGACCCAACGTGGATAAAGCCATGCAATTTTTTAGGTATAGTATATGTAAATGTTTTAAAATTTGATATGGGCAATGCAACTTCAGCAAACATGATGAACTTTTGGAGAGCTTACCTATTTAGAGTTGGAGTGCCAAAGTAAGTAATCATTTAAATCCGGTAAATACTACGTATGTACCTCGATTATGATTTAATTACATATAACTTTACATCGCCTATCTTTTCGGTTGCAACCTTAACAGAGATATGATATATCCCAAGCGCTTTTATCGGCTCTGGTAAGAGAATTGCACTGCGCTTTATATTAATACCTTTTTGCTCAAGCGCTCTTTGAATATCGGTAACAGTAATTGAACCAAACATTTTATCTTCCTCTCCAACCTGCGCCTCAATTGTTATCTCAGTCTTTGATAAAACTTTTAACAATGAATCAAAAGACGCATTTTCACGATCTTTTCTATTTAGTTCAGTGGTCCTTTTTTCTTCAGAAATGGCTATGTTTCGCTTAGACGCCCTCAGCGCTATTCCTTCAGGAATTAATTTATTTCTTGCAAAACCAGGCTTAACACTGACTACATCACCAGCTGTACCTAGCCCTTCATGGTCCTTAAGTAAAATAATATCCATTATAACCTCCTATTCACTGCCTCTCTCCACATAGGGCATCAGCGCAATCGACCTTGCTCTTTTTATTGCTTTAACAAGTTTTCTATGCATTTTTGCACTAGTACCGGTAACTCGGCGAGGCATTATCTTTCCTTGGTCATTGACAAACCGACGAAGCAATTTTACATCTTTATAGTCAATTACAGTAATTCCATTTTCTTTAAAATAACAGAATTTATTTCTATTTTGAAATGTCATCAGTCAACCTCTTCTTTTATATTTTTATTTGGATAGGCTTCTGGCGAATCTTCAGGATTTTCAGCAGATGAATTATTTTTAGAATCAGAGGATTTTTGATCTGCTTTTTTTAGCTCTTTTTCTTCGGAATAGACTTCTGGCTTATCATCCAACAGAACTGTCATATGGCGTAAAACTGAATTGTTTAATCTCATCCAAGTTTCATACTCAATCATTTTCTCTCGATCACCACCTTCAAATTGCATAATTATAAAAGATCCATATTTTTGTCTATCTATTGGATATGCGAGCTTTTTTTTGCCCCATATTCTATGGTTTATAATTTTTGCTTTTGTTTTTTCTAACTCTTTTCCAATCTCACCTATTGTTTTTTCTAGAGTTTTGTTTTCTAGATTAGGGTCAACTATATAAAGTGTTTCGTAAAACGACATAATCACTCCTTATTCTTTACGATAATTATTTTAATAGTGGCGCTATAACCAATGACACTACTGACATCAACTTGATTAGTATGTTTAAAGATGGCCCAGATGTATCTTTGAATGGATCTCCAACTGTATCTCCAACAACGGCTGCTTTGTGGGCTTCCGACCCTTTGGTTAATTTAATATCGCCAATTGAAACCCCTTCCTCTATCATTTTTTTAGCATTGTCCCAAGCCCCCCCTGCATTTGATTGAAAAATTGCCATTAGCACACCGGAAACGGTGACACCTGCAAGAAGACCACCAAGAGCTTCAGGCCCGAAAAAATAACCTATCAGTACTGGCGTAATTACCGCCATTAACCCTGGCTTCACCATTTCTCTAATTGCAGATTCTGTAGATATCTGAACACAACGATCATGATCTGCTTTGGTCAATGCATCATTGTAGAGATTACGGTCTTCATCACTCCAATCTTTTTCATCTTTCAAGTTCATTAACTCGAGTGCTTTTTTTAATTCTGGAATATCTCGGAATTGTCTTCGGACTTCTTCAATCATAGACATAGCTGCCCTCCCAACAGCACTCATTGCTAACGAGGAAAATAAGAAAGGGAGCATTCCGCCGAGAAATAAGCCAGCCATAATAATTGGATTTGATATGTCAATGCTACTGATACCACTCTGGACCATATAAGCAGCAAAGAGAGCAAGTGCAGTAAGCGCGGCGGATCCTATTGCAAAACCTTTTCCAATTGCAGCAGTTGTATTTCCAACTGCATCTAATTTATCAGTACGTTTTCGAACTTCAGATGGCAATTCGGCCATTTCAGCAATGCCACCCGCATTGTCAGATATTGGACCGTAAGCATCTACTGCTAATTGTATTCCTGTGTTCGCAAGCATACCTAGGGCTGCCATGGCTATACCATATAAACCAGCGAAATGATATGCAGCAATAATTGCTGAGGCAATAATGATAGTGGGCAATGATGTAGATTGCATTCCAACACTAAGACCCGAGATGATATTTGTAGCAGAACCAGTAATTGATTGTTGTGCTATTGATTTAACAGGTGAAGTGCCTGTGCCTGTGTAATATTCTGTAATAATACCGAGACCAAGACCAGCGGCTAGTCCAATAATGGTTGCATAAAAAACACCCATTTTTGTAAACAGCTGTTCGCCTTGAATAAATGTACCAGGCAAAAATGTATTGATTAATAGGAACATCACACATACCATAATCGCAGCACTTCCAAATTCGCCTTGATTTAATGCTTTTTGAGGATCTCCACCTTCTTTAACGGATACTAAAAAAGTTCCAATAATTGAAACTAAAACGCCTGCTGCAGCAATAAACAAAGGAAGCAAAACAAAATTTATATCGAACTGTCCGGCTGTTAATATACTGGCACCGAGAACCATAGACCCTATAATTGAGCCAACGTACGACTCAAACAAATCTGCTCCCATTCCTGCAACGTCCCCAACATTATCTCCGACATTGTCAGCGATAGTAGCTGGGTTGAGAGGATGATCTTCAGGAATTCCTGCTTCCACTTTTCCGACAAGATCAGCCCCTACGTCTGCTGCTTTTGTGTAAATGCCTCCACCAACACGAGCAAACAGCGCAATAGATGATGCGCCCAATGAAAACCCCGAAATCACGTTTAAAACCGTCAAAATGTTGGTTTTCTCTGAGCCAAACATATTTACATATAGAATGAGTAGCCCACCTAGACCCAACACCCCTAACCCTACAACACTAAGACCCATAACTGAACCGCCACTAAAAGCTATATTTAACGCACTCGCTAGTCCTTCACGCGCAGCATTTGTGGTACGATTATTAGAGCTTGTTGCAACTTTCATGCCTATGTAACCTGCAAGACCTGAAGTTAATGCACCGACAACAAATGAAAATGAGATCATTGCGCTTGAGTCACTTCTCCCATTATTAACATAACCAAGAATGACTGCTACAGCCAATACAAATAATGCTAGGACTCTGTATTCTGCTTTTAAAAAAGCCATCGCACCGTCGGCAATGCTCTTTCCTATAATTTTCATGCGCTCATTGCCTTCACTCTGAGATTCAATCCAGCTTTTTTTCCAGAAAGAAAATGCTAAAGCTAGAACTCCTGAAATAAGAACATAAATTATACTAGTATCCATTAAATGATATTCCCCCTCATTATGAATTAAATGTACCCATGGCCCGATTTAAGTCCACCGATGCTATGCAATGCATAGCCTCTACGCAACGATTAATCATAATATCAACCTGCTTTTTGCTTCTTTTTTTGAAAGGCTTGAGTACATATTTTTCTGACGGCCGGATATCCTCCGATATCTCAGCGATTCCTAATCTTATTCTTGGAAACGAACCGGTTTTTACATGATGTATAACATTTCTTAGCCCACCATGACACCCATCACCGCCTTTTGGGCGAATGCGGATAGTACCTAGCGGCAGGTCTACATCATCTAGCACGACTACAATCTGAGAAGGAAGTAAGCCCCAGCGAAGCATTACATCTTTAACTGCTCTACCACTCTTGTTCATCATTGTTGTAGGCTTAACCAGCAAAACTTGACTCCGTTTGTTTTTTGAAAAAACATATTCCCCGTTCCCAAGCTGAAAACTCATTCTATTCCTGTGAGAATATTGGTCAATGGCCCAGAACCCTGCGTTGTGCTTCGTATTGGAGTACGAATCTCCAATATTACCAAGCCCTACAAATGCTATCATGAGCTCTCATTTTTACCATCAGAGTCTCCTTGTGCCAAGTTTTCTTCTTTATCCACTCCTGAGGTATCCTCTTTTGAATCTGAAGGGGTGTCAGAGTCTTCATCTTCATCAACTAATGCTTCAGATACTTCCTCCTCTACAGCTGGTGGCGTTACAGAAACAATATTCAACGTAGGGTCTGATGCAATATCTACATCATCTAAATCGATATGCAAATCAGCAACACTTTTTGCCGAGTTGAGTTCTAAATCTTCGATATTGAGCTCAATGTTTTCGGGCACGTCTGTTGGGTAGCAACTTATGTCAACTTGATTTAGTGATTGTGATAAAACGCCTCCCTCTTTTACACCAACTGATTCACCAACTAACACAATTGGGACTGAAATAGAAATTTTTTCAGAGCGCCTAACACGCATTAGATCCACGTGAATAATTTCATCACTCACAGGGTGATATTGAATCTGCTTTATCATCGTAAATTGGCTTTTGCCACTTTGATCTATTTCAAAAATTCTTTGCCCAGATTGCATTGCTTGAAACAAGGCTGATCTTTCAATAGATATGTTGACCGACTCCTCCCCAGCATAATACAGCACGCCAGGGACAAAACCGCTTTTTCTCACTTTTTTTGCACCTCTTGATTTGTGATCTGTCCTGCTTGACACATCTAGTTTATAGTAGGATGAGGTCATGCTTTTTCTCCTTTTAAAATTCAAATAGAGCACTGAGGGATTCACCATCATGCACTCTGCTAATTGCTTCGGCAAACAATCCCGCAGCTGAAACAGTTTCTATTTTTTCGATTTGTTTTTCCTCAGGAATCAAAATTGTATCTGTAACGATTAACTTATCGATGACTGATTCGTTGAGACGCTGAACTGCGGGACCCGAAAGTACGCCGTGAGTTGCCACTACAGTTACAGAGTTTGCACCTTTAGCGATAGCCGCATCCGCTGCACTAACAGTAGTTCCAGCAGTGTCGACCATATCATCAATAATTAACACATCAAGGCTATCTAAATTGCCAATCAAGTGATTAACTTCGGCCTGGTTGGGAGCAAACCTCCTTTTTTCAATTAAAGCAAAGTGCATGCCCAAAGTTTTGGCATAGCTTTGACTCATCTTAGCTGAGCCTATATCGGGCGCAAGCACGACTGTTTTTTCTGGATTGAAATTGTTGTTTTTGATAACGCTATAAAATATTTTCCGGCTGTAAAGATTATCAAACGGGATTTTAGCAAAACCTTGTATTTGTGTAGAGTGAAGATCCATAGTAATAATTCTATTCGCGCCCATCGCTGACAAAATATCAACTATAACCCTAGAGGAAATAGGCACTCTTGGTTGATCTTTTCTATCCTGACGTCCGTATCCAAAGTATGGTATAACGACTGTAACAGTACCAGCAGATGCTCTTACTGCAGCGTCGATCATCAGAGCCAATTCTATGATATTTTCTGACGGTCCATTCGTAGACTGAATTAAGAAAACATCGCAACCCCTGATATTTTCTTCGTATTTTACCCATATTTCACCATCAGAGAATGTTTTAATTGATATTTCTCCTAGGCTACGATCAAGGACGGAAGCAATATTTAATGCAAGTGGTGGATTAGCACGACCACTAAAGATTTTTAATTTATTTTTCAAATTAATTTACTTTTACTAGCTGGGGCGCAGGGATTCGAACCCCAACTGCCTGGACCAAAACCAGGTGTACTACCATTATACTACGCCCCAAATTATTTGCTATATAAGCATATTTCTAATCGGATTTGCTATAAAAGTAGTGTGTTCAGGAAAGAGTGACTTGGCGCTTTTAGCTTGCACTTCATCGTCATAAATTCCAAACACAGTCGAGCCGGAACCCGACAGACTTACATACTTAGGC
>Ga0160422_10001986_pt1 | contig 12792 bp, 4 predicted proteins | sample Fk160mmetaG_FD_108192 | JGI IMG/M metagenome (GOLD analysis project Ga0160422, IMG submission 108192) | Marine microbial communities from the Central Pacific Ocean - Fk160115 60m metaG | ecosystem: Environmental > Aquatic > Marine > Oceanic > Photic zone | place: The Central Pacific Ocean...
CTGCCGTTCTCAGTGTCACCGAGGGCCACGATCCCGGGGATACCCGGTCCGCTGATGGCCACGTCGGTCCACTCACCGCCGCCCTGCTCGCCAAACACGTTGTCGAACGGGAAGAGGCCGGGGATCGTGATGGTGAAGGCCTGTGTGCGCTCGGCACAGCAGTTCGGATCATCCGCGATCACGGTGCCGTCCACGGTGTTCATCACGAAGTAGTTCGTGTCATCGGACTGAACGTGGATGGTATAGTCACCGGCTGCATAGAGCCGCATGTCGAGGTAGCCGTTGTAACGCACGGTGAAGTTGTCACCACCACCGTCAACAAACGGGCTGTTGCGGGTGGAGAAGTTTCCGCCACCACCGTGACTTGTCCATGGCTGGACCGCAGTCACCGAGGAGTTCGGTGCCGGGCTGCCAGAGACATGGACGTTGTAGTTGTTGAGGCTCTGACCGTTGGCGATCACACCACCAGGATACTTGTTCTCCTGGTAATCAACACCGGGAGTGTCCAGCACCGGGCCATAGATCGCACCATCCGGCAGCACATTAATCGGCACGAAGGAAGGCTGCACGGTCGGATCGACCGGCAGCGAGGCCGCATCCAGCGGATCACTGCCGAAGGCCAGCTCCTGACCGTCTGCCAGGCCGTCACCATCGGTGTCGGCAAGAGTTGGATCAGTTCCGGTTTCGGTGCTCTCCTCATCATCGCTGAGGCCGTCACCGTCAGTATCGGCGAGCGTTGGGTCCGTTCCGGCAGTAGCTTCCGCTCCATCGAGAAGTCCGTCATCGTCGGAGTCGCTGTCGGTCGGATCGGTTCCCGCGGTGTATTCCGCAAGATCGGTGAATCCGTCGCTATCGAAGTCCCCGTCGCTGGAGAGAGCGGTGAGATCGTCAATGCTGTCCCAGAGGGTCTCCCATGCATCAATGAGGCCATCATCGTCACTGTCCGTCTCATTGATGCCAACCGGGTAGACCGGTGGACTGCCACGCTCGGTGTCACCAAGGGCCACGATGCCGTTGATACCAGGACCACTGATACCCACGTCATACCAATCTCCGCCACCCTGCTCGCCAAACACGTTGTCGAACGGGAACATCCCGGGAGTGGTGAGGGTGAAGGCGGTAACCTGGTTCTGCGGGCAGCAGTTGTGCTGCGCGAGCACCTGTCCGTCCACGGTGTCCATGATGAAGTAGTTGGTATCATCAGCGCCGAGGTGGATGTTGTAGGTGCCCGGGGCGAAGCTCGACATGTCGAGGTATCCGTTGATCCGCACAGTGAAGTTCTCACCACCACCGTCGAGCCATGCGCTGTTCCGGTTGGAGATCTGACCACCACCGTTACCGTGACTGGCCCAAGGGACAATCGCGTCGAACGAGGAGTTCGGGGTGGGGTTGCCAGAGACGTGAGCGTTGTAGTTGCCCTCGGCCTGGTTGTTGAAGATCACGCCACCGGGATACTTGTTCTGCTGGTAGTTCAGGCCTGTCTGGGTCAGGTCCGGTCCATAGGTTCCCGGAGCGAACTCATTGATCGGAACGAAGGAAGGCTGCACTACCGGAATCGCGGGTCTACTGTCAGGATCATTGGGATCGGTGTTTTCCACAATCTCGTCTCCGTCATCGGCACCGTCCCCATCACTGTCTACATTGAGGGCGTCAGTCCCGGTGTCGCTGGCACTCACAAAGATTCCCGAACCAGTTTCCACTCCATCAGGGAGGCCGTCTCCGTCACTGTCGACGGCAAGGGGATTCGTTCCAGCAGCTGCTTCGCCTCCATCAGAGAGTCCGTCATCGTCCGAATCCTCATCAGTCGGATCCGTTCCATCGTTATACTCTTCGGCATCGTTCACCCCATCCTGATCAAAGTCACCCGGGCCAAGCTGGGTCAGATCCCCGGGAAAGAACCGCTCCTCAAATCCATCTGGGATGCTGTCACCATCGGTGTCGATGTCCGGATCAAAACTGTCGAGGTAGACCCCCCAGCTCTGTCCATTCGGGGCCGTATCGAATTCAGCCGGCGATCCACTGCTAAGGCCAAAAGCACCCGCGTAACCGACGCCTCCGAAATCAGCAGTGTTTGTGGAAAAGTTATTATAGTAGCCGAAGCCAATATCCGCCGCCGACTGTGCACCTCCACCGTCTTCCACGAGCCAGATATCCACATTGAACCAACCCCCACCTCCCAGAGCAGAGAAGTCGAAATTGCCAAAAGTCCGGGTATTCCAGCTCACATTCGTGTGCTCCCCGGACAATCCTCTCCCATCGAGGTTTTCTGATCCCACAATCGGCGTTGCAACCACCTTGACGCGATCGTCGAAGTTTTCCGTGAACGAGAAAATTCCGTCTTCGTCGTAGAACTGGAAAACAAATGCGAGGTCGTAGTTGTCGCCAAGCAGGTCGATTTCGGTGCCCGGTTCCTGGTCCACATCAAGAGCCGAGATCAAACTAGAGCTTGGTTCGTCCGGTTCCCCGAAGGGAGATTCCCGGTCTAGGTTGGTGGGGAGAGGCCCGGTAAAGTCCGCTCCCGGCAGGTTGTCAGTGCGCCGGTAAAGGAGTCTCTCCGGGACATGCTGCGCCATGATATGGGACGACAGGATAATTGCGCAGAGACAAAAAGTACAGGGTAGAGAGATCTTCATCATTCACTTGCAGGCTTCGGATTTTTGAGGCCAGTTTTACGCGTATCTGGCCGCTTGTCCGAACGACTATACACAGATAGGGAATTTGTAATGACAAGGAGAATTTCCTCTGGCGCGCTGACTAAATCACGGTGGATACCCGAAACTTCTACACCTAGCTCCTTCGTCCACAGGGGAGCCGGGAAAAGGATCCGACTCCCAAATCTCTCGAGCAGGAAGCCGTCAAGAAATGCGAATGAAATTCCAGCGTAGCCTCGGCGCCCCCTGCAGTCTAAAATCCCTCAGCGCATGAGCCGTCCGAAAATCGCCATCACCATGGGTGATCCCGCCGGGGTTGGTCCGGAAATATGTCTTGATCTCCTGCGAAGCACGCGAGTCTCAGATCATTGCGTCCCAATCGTATTCGGTGACGCGGATATCCTCACACGGTGTGCGAACGAAACAGGGAAACCCGGTCCTCTCCATGTGATCGCGCCCGCTGAGCTGAACACGACGCACAGTCCTTCCATTCTAAGCGTTGGTGGAATCCGCATTGACCAGTTTACCCCTGGCATAATCTCCAGTGCCACCGGCGAGGCGACCTACCGGTATCTTGAGACCGCTATCACCGCCTGCCGCGAGGGAGCGGTGAACGCCGTGACAACCGCACCGGCTAACAAGTCGTCACTCCGGGAGGCCGGGATTACCCAGCCGGGACAAACCGAAATATTCGCCGAGCATACTGCAACAGAGAATTTCTGCATGATGCTGACTTCCGATATTCTTACCTGCAGCTTCGTCACCGTCCATGTGGGATACGGCGAAGTCCCATTGCTACTCACTACTGAGCGGATCCTTACGGTCATCGAGCTTACCCACAATGCCATGAAAAGCCTTCACGGGAGAGAACCTCGTCTGGCAATCTGTGGGCTTAACCCCCACAGCGGAGAGGGGGGGCTTTTCGGAGGGCGGGAGGAAGAGGATATCATCGTGCCCGCAATCGATGCAGCGCGCTCCCTCCAGATCAATATTGAAGGACCGCTGCCCCCGGACACCGCATTTCTCGAGCCTCGCCGTGGCGAAACTGACGCTTTCGTATGCATGTATCACGATCAGGGGCACATTCCTGTCAAGGCGCTGGCATTTGATCGTGCGGTCAACTGCACCCTGGGGCTCCCGATCGTCCGTACCTCAGTGGATCACGGTACCGCGCTCGACATCGCCTGGCAGGGCAAGGCCAGCGCAAAAAGTCTCGAGGAGGCAGTTATCCTCGCATCGAGGATGTGCAGCTAGGATCAGCCGGGGCCCACTTCTCCGGTCAGGAGCAATCTCCTTATCGTCTTCTTTTGATCTGAAGACTCTTTTCAGGACTTGTCGGCGACCCCATCCTTATCATCGTCCCGGATCCCCGAGTGTGGGTTTGCGAGGACCGCTTGCCACGCAATCCTGCGAAACACCTTGTCCAACTGCTTGCCCGGGAAACCCCCGGTCTCCACATCTCCATCGATCAACTCAGGGGAGCGACGGTAGAGGGAAGCGTAGAACACATACCCTTCCAACCATTCAAACCCCGGGCCGAGATGTCCGAGCTTGTCCCGCCAGAGAGACTTCTTTTTTCCTCCGAGCGAACGGTGAAGACCCTCCACCCCTGGCAATTCACCCCGGTCGAAATACTGAGACGCAAGCACCATCGCATCACATGTCGGCATGATGAAAACCCTCCCCGGATACTGCTCGTTGAGCGGGGAAGTCAGCTCACCATAAGCCTCTCTCTGCAACTCCCCAAGCTGAGCGATAGTCTCAGGAACAAAGCCTTTCTTCTCGCCCCCTTCGACCCTGTCCAGGTGCTCGATCTGAGGCCATCCGTCTGAGAGGAAGAATTTCATTTCCGGGTTGTACTTCAGGCAGAACTCGATCCAGCACGAGTAGTATTCCGGCCGGTCGTTGAAATAAGGACCCCACATCATGGCCTCCCACCGGGCATTCGCGATCGAGGCAAGGAGCTTCGGCTTGGCCTTGCCCTTGAACTGAAAGATTCCATTCTCCTGTTCCCACTTATAGCGAGTGCTTCCGGTCATGCCACCACCGGTATGCAGGTGCAACGGCTGCTCGAATCCAGCAGCCTGGCATATTTTTGGAAGGGTCTTATACCCGGGGCCCATGAAGCTGTGACCTGTTCCCACAATTCGAAGGCCTCCATCCTTGGGCTCGGCGAACGAGGTAACGGGTTCCCGGCTGGAGCCGACAACCTTTGCGTAGATCTCCCGGATACGCTCCGGCGACTGATAACACACCGCCTCGTCAGGAAATTTCTCTTTCTCCCACCCGGGGTGAACCTTGAAGGACCGGGCTGCTCCCCGCTGGGCTCCTCCCCCACCCTGCGCCTTGTCCCGAAATGCCAGCGCCTCCGCGATGGTCAACACTCCGTCCTTATTGGCATCTGCCTGGGGGAACCGCTTCAACCACTGGGCGAGTTGATCCTTGGAAGGGTTTGCGCACGCCCCGCCTGAGAGAGCGACGAGGATAGCGGGCAGGATCCAGACCAGACGACTGCATCGGGTGTTGTGCTTCATGTGACCTCCATGCTCCATCTCTGACCATCGAGGTCCACTCAAATTCACACAAAGACAGAAATGATTCCCATTCGGAATAAACCGAAGCCCCGATAAATCACGGTCCGGGAGAGGAAGAGGCGCATTTATGGATTTCCAGTGGAAGCTGTCCGGGCAATATCAGGTGAGACATGAGCTTCTTACGCCCCCTCAGAAGAATCCGGATCCTTGTCTTTCTCGGCCTTGCTCAGTCGCCCCTGGTTGCCCTGTCCGGCCAGGATGACGAACACCCCGCACCCGTAACCTTTCCCGTCACGGGGGAGCAGGGTATGGTCGCAACTCAGGAGGCCCATGCAACCAGGACGGCCCTGGCGGTCCTCGCCGAGGGAGGAAATGCCATCGATGCCGCAGTCACAGCCGGCTTTGCCCTTGCCGTCACCCTTCCACGAGCCGGCAACCTTGGTGGAGGAGGGTTCATGCTGATTCGCCTTGCGAAAGCGGATCGGCAGGTCGCGCTAGACTGCCGGGAGAAAGCTCCCGCGGCTGCGCACCGCGACATGTTCCTGACGAAGGATGGTGCGCCAGACCCGAAGCTTTCCCGCTACAGCCGGCTGGCATCGGGAGTTCCCGGGACTGTCCGCGGACTGGCCCACGCCCTGCGCCGCTATGGAACAATCTCCCTCCAGAGGGCGCTGGCACCTGCCATCAAACTTGCCGGAGAAGGATTTGTCGTCGGCCCCGATCTTCACCGCTCGCTGAAATCGTGCGCTGACGATTTGCGTGCAGACAAGGAAGCCCGAAGCATCTTTCTCGACTCCAACGGACGAGTCTGGCCTGTAGGGAGCATCCTTGTCCAGAGAGACCTGGCCAGAAGCCTTCGCCTCCTCTCCGACAAGGGTCCTGACGCATTTTACCTCGGAGATATTGCAACCGCGATTGATCGAGATATGCGCGCCCATGGTGGCCTGATTACCCGCAAAGATCTCGCAGACTACCAGCCCGTGGAGAGAGCCCCTATTAGGGGGAACTATCGCGGATGGAAGATCTTATCCATGCCTCCCCCAAGCTCGGGGGGCATTCATCTCGTCCAGATGCTCAATATTCTGGAGAATTTTCCCATCGCTGACTACGGGTCCCACTCCGCCCAGACCGTTCATCTGATGACAGAGGCCATGAAAAGAGCCTATGCCGACCGATCTCGCTACCTTGGGGATCCCGACTTTTCGGAGATCCCCATAGCGCGGCTCGTATCGAGAGACTATGGACAGCACCTCGCAAGAGGAATCAACCCTGCACGCGCGACACCCAGCAGCCTGGTCGCCCCGGGTCTCGGACCTCTTCCGCCCGCCGAGAGCAGGGAGACCACTCACTTCAGCGTCATTGACCGGGAGGGAAATGCGGTATCGAATACTTACACCCTCAACTTCAGTTACGGCTCCCGAATCGTTGTCCCGGGTACTGGGATCCTTCTCAACAACGAAATGGACGACTTTTCGGCAAAGCCGGGATCGCCAAACGCCTACGGTCTGATTGGAGGACGGCGCAATGCGATCGAACCGGGGAAGCGTATGCTGAGCTCAATGACGCCGACCCTCCTGATCAACCGGAACGACACCATCGTCGCTACCGGAAGTCCCGGAGGAAGCCGGATCATCAATATCGTCCTGCAAGTCGTCAGCAACATCATCGACCACGGCATGAACGTCACGGACGCTACCCAGGCTCCTCGTTTTCATCACCAATGGCTTCCTGATGAGCTGAGAGTCGAGGATGGATTAAGGCCGGAAATCACGCGGCAACTAGCGGAATGGGGCCATCTTGTCCGCCCTACCACTCCCATTGGCTCAACCCAGACAGTCATGATGAAGAACGGGGGCTTCCTCGGGGCCAGCGATCCCCGTATCGGCGGAGCGCTCACTCTCGGGCTCCCTCGGGAATCGCCCCGGAAAGACAGGACCCTCCCCCGTGAATGAGTATATCCAACCCCGTCTGGGTTACTGCTGGCCCAACAACGCAAGTTCCGCATTCCTCACGAAGCCGGCCCTGACATCCGAGAACCGAGCACGAAAAGGGCCCCGTTTTCTTTCTTCAACCAGTTCGACACGGTTCCCTCGGCACCACAAATTTGGCTCGCCCCCTACCAACCGCGGGACTCACAATCGACTTCAAGCCTGTCCATCATGCCCCATGCCCCCTCGCTGCCCAAGGCAGTCCTCACTCTCTTGCTGCTGCACGCTGCGGCAGTCCTCACCGCGAACCCCCGGATCTCCGAGTTCATGGCCAGCAACGATGGAATCATCGCTGACGCAGACGGAGACTTCCCGGACTGGATTGAGATCCACAACCCTGAACCAGTAACTCTGGACCTGATAGGCTACTCTCTGACTGATGATCCGGAGGAGCCCAGAAAATGGGTATTCCCCTCCGGTTCAGTCGTCAGGGGCGGAGGCTACCTCGTTGTTTTTGCATCCGGTAAGAATCGGTCCTCTCCCGGGGCAGAACTTCACACAAACTTTGAAATCAATGCAGGAGGCGAGTACCTTTCTCTCGTCGCGCCGGATGGCTCCACAATTCTGACGGAATTTGGATCTGACATCGTTCCCTTTCCCCGGCAGCGCACTGACATTTCCTATGGAACAGGCGAGACCTCGCTAAAAATCAATCTTCTCGGAGACCATCCGGATCTGCGCTACCTTATCCCTACTGATGAAGACGATCTCGACCCCCAGTGGGCAGGTCTTTCTTTCGACGACAGTCCCTGGACGAGCGGAAGTCTGGGACTCGGGTTTGACCTCGACGGAAACGATGGCAGTGCCAGCGCTCCGCAACACCACTGGCCTCTCGATGACGGCTTTGGAAGCGTGGCCCGCGATACCAGCGGGAGCTTTCCTGCCAGTCTGGTTGGCGTGCAGGGCGAGTCATCACAATGGAATCTGGACGCCCCACCGGTTGCTGGTGGCCCGGAGTCCTCCCTGAGCTTTGACGGCATATCCAGTTACCTCCAGACCACCCTTCCCGGTATCGGCGGATCCTCCTCCCGCTCCATTGTGTTCTGGATCAGGTCCGAGGACACCTCAAACCACGGAATTATCTCGTGGGGAAACCGGGATGCTCCCTCGGGAAAATTTCATCTCCGCCTGAATAGCAATCCGGTCAGCGGGACTCTGGGTGCAATCCGATGCGACGTGGGCGGAGGGAGCGCTGTGGGGTCCTCCAACATCGCCGACAACCAATGGCACCATGTCGCCGTAGTTTTCGACGAGGACCCTACTCCCAGTCTCACGGATCTTCGCTTCTATATCGATGGAGTTCAAGAAACTACCAGCGCGGCAGCAGATGTTCCTGTCGACACCGACATTTCCAGCCTGAATGCCACCCGGGTGGCAATAGGGCGGCGGGTCGAGAGAGCTCCCTTCTACTTTTCGGGTAAGCTCGCAGATGTTGCCCTCTACGAGGTCGCTCTTGCCCCGGACGCGATCATGAGATTTGCGACAGGCAGCTTTCGACCCTCCAGTTCGATTGGATTCGGCCGCTTCCTGAACACCAACGTGGAGAGCGAGATGATTAACAGAGGATCGTCGCTCTTTGCCCGCGCCCGCTTTGATCTTCCCGAGGGTTACTCGCTCGCGAGCCTGCGCCTGCTTCTGCGCTACGACGATGGTATTCGCGCCTTCATCAACGGCGAGGAAGTCGTGAACGATAACATAACAGCCGGAGCCTCCTGGAACGCCACCGCACGGACGGAAAGAACGAATGTCGAGGCCGTGAGCGCCATTGAATTTAATGCTGCCGGGGCGCTGCCCTCCCTGCGTCCCAGCGATAACATCCTTGCGCTTCACGGAACCAACCTCAGCGCCAGCGATCGTGACTTTCTGATCGATGCCCGCCTTGAAGGTATCGATCTCGGGCAACGCTCAGCCGGCTACTTTCTTACCCCGACCCCTGGGGCTGAAAACACCGGAGAGCCGGATGCCGAGGCTTTCGTGTCGGATACGAAATTCGCGCCCAACCGTGGGTTCTATGAGGAACCTTTCGACCTCACCATCAGCAGCGAAACTGAGGGCGCTTCCATTTTTTACACTCTCGATGGAAGCGAACCTTCCGCAAGTAACGGCATCCTCTATGACGGCCCGTTCACTATCAGTCGCACTGCTACCGTGCGGGCGGTGGCACTCAAGCTCGGACTCGTTCCGACAAATATCGACACCCACACGTACATCTTTCCCGCCAGCGTGCTGAACCAGAGTAGGGCACCCGAGGGCTTTCCCTCGACCTGGGGTGACCGGACGACCGATTACGAAATGGACCCGGACCTGATCGGTACTGCCTACTCCGAGCAGGAGATCATCGCTTCCCTGAGGTCGCTTCCCTCCATCTCCGTGGTCATGAATGTCGATGACCTCTTTGACGGGGAGACGGGTTTTTACGCCAACACTGACCAGCGGGGTGACCAATGGGAAAAGCGATGCTCCTACGAGTTTTTCGATTTCCCTGATGGGGCTCAGACACAGTTGAACGGAGGAATCCGGGCCGTGGGACGAGCGAGTCGTTCCGCGAATCGGGGCAAGCACAACCTCCGGGCAGTCTTCCGCTCCGAGTATGGCCCGACCAAGCTGAGATTTCCCCTGTTCCCCGACTCCGAGGTCACCGAGTTCAACTCCCTTATTTTCCGTGGAGGCAATGGAGACTCCTGGTTGAACCCCGGCGTCGTGGAGCGGGCCCAGTATATCCGTGACCAGTGGCACCGGGACGCTCAACGGGCCACCGGCCAACCCTTCCAGCATCAGATTTATGCCCATCTCTATCTCAACGGCCTCTATTGGGGCATGTATCACATCTTTGAGCGTTTCGAGGATGACATGCTAGCGGAGAACTTTGGAGGCGGAGAAGAGGACTGGGATGCGATCAAGGATGCCGGTAGTGCCAGTGTCCTTGAAGTAATCGACGGTGACCTGAGCGCTTGGAACCGCACGCTCGCCGTGACCCGCCGGGATCTCAGCAACCCGAGGAATTATGCAAACGCACTCATCTTTATCGATCCCGATACCTGGATTGACTACTTCATCACCAATTTCTACTCCGGCAACACTGACTGGGATCAGTCAAACTGGCGAGCGGCCCGGCGCAGGGAAAGGGAGGCCAAGTGGATGCTTTTCGCATGGGACTCTGAGCGGACGGACCGCAACGCGACCCAGGGCACCAACTCCAGCACCAATAATGCCACCATCGAGAACACACCTAATTTCCCATCGAGCGTTCACCAGAAGCTGACCGCCAACGAGGAATACCGCCTGCGCTTCGCTGACCGGGTCCGCTTGCACTGTTTTAACGGTGGAACTTTCACGCCCGAGGGCGCCGCCCGCCTGTGGGACGCCCGTGCGGATGAGATTTATGAGCCGCTCATCGTGGAAGCCATCCGCTGGGGTGACCGGCATCGCTTTCCTCCAGCTCGCCGGGAAACCTTCTGGCAGCAGATGTATGACACCATGCAAAGCGAGTTCTTCCCCCAGCGCACGGAGACCCTGATATCGCAGCTGAAAGACCGTGGACTCTATCCCTTGGTCGAAGCACCGGACTTTACTCCCCATGGCGGCCTCTTTGCCCGCCAGTCGCAGGTCACAATCAACGCAGACACGGGAGGAACAATCTACTACACTCTCGATGGCAGTGATCCCCGGCGTCCTGCCACTGCGGGATCGGAATTCCTCCTGCTGCCCGAGGGATCACCCAGTCGTGCTTTCATCCCCTTGGATGACTCTCTCGCCCGGACATGGACGGAGACAGAGTTCGACGACCGCAACTGGCTCCGCGGAGCAAGCGGAATCGGTTTCGAACTGGACACCGGCTTCGAGGGCCTCTTTGGGATCGATGTCAGGAGCATGCATCCCCGCAGCGCGTCCGCCTACACCCGATGGGAATTTGAAATCCGGGACCAGGCCCAGCTGGATGCCATCACGTCTCTCACCCTGCGCGCGCGATACGACGACGGATTTATCGCCTATCTGAACGGCAGGGAGGTTACTTCCGCGAATCGACCGGCCAACCCTTCATGGGATTCCCGGGCCGCTGCTGGTCATCCGGATGGATCAGCGATTGAATTCAGCAGCTTCAATCTCGCCAATTCCATCGACCGGCTTCGACTTGGAACCAACGTTCTTGCGGTCCACTGCCTGAACCAGCAACCGGACAGCAATGATCTCCTCTTCGTTCCCGAGCTGGTGGCAGCCACCGGAACCATACCCGTGGGGCTCTCTCCCTCCGCACGGCTCTACGACGGGATCCCCCTCACCCTTGAGGAAAGCACCCGCGTGCAGGCCCGGGCACTTCGAAATGGGACATGGTCGGCGCTGACCAGCGCCGTCTTCACGGTCGGCGCTCCTGCCACCTCCGGCCAAATAGCGATCAGCGAGCTGCATTACCATCCGCTCGCAGACGCTCCCACCGAATTCCTCGAGCTGATCAACATCTCGGGTGAGATTTTGGATCTCACCGGGATCTCCTTCAGCAGAGGTATTGATTTCACGTTCCCCGAGATCACTCTCCTCTCTCCGGGAGAACGCATTCTCGTGGTCGAGAATATCACTGCCTTCGAGATCGCTTACGGACTCGATCTCCCGATCGCTGGATCCTTCGCCAACGGGACACGCCTCTCCAATGGAGGTGAGCGCATCACTCTGGTGGGCCGCGACGGCACCACGATCCTCGATTTCCGCTACCGCGATTCGCATCCGTGGCCAGAGGCCCCGGACCAGACCGGGCAAAGCCTGATCCTCATAAACCCTTCGGATTCACCTGCCAATCCACTCCGCTGGCGCTCCAGTACGCTTGCCGGGGGAAATCCGGGCTCCTCGGACGCAATTCGGTTTGCAGGAGAAGGAACACAATCAATTCTTGATTATGCACTTACGGAAAATCCGGATCTCCAATTCGCCCCCGAAGAGATTCCTGCCACGATCTCCTTCCACGCCCGCAGCGCTGCGGACGACGCAATAGTGTCATTGGAATATTCCCCCGATCTTCGGAACTGGACTCTGGCCCCTCCGGAGAATCTGATTTCCCGGGAGAATCATGCGGACGGAACCACCCTCTACCGTTTCACCACGCCCACCTCCGACCAGACCTCCGCGAGATTCGCCCGCTTGCGCGTCGAACTCCGCTAGGGAGGCAATATGTTCTTGGACCGCTCCCATTCCGGGGCCACGATCCCGACCCTTTCTCTAAGATCCGGTGAACATAGATTTCCTCAAGCTCCATCCCTCCGTTCCGCTTTTCGCTCTCCTGCTCAGCACTGGACCACTGGCACATGCCGGGCAGCCGGGTCCTAATACCCTGAGCCCGCAGGACAAAGCCGCCGGGTGGCGTCTTCTCTTTGATGGAACATCAGTGACCTCGTGGCGCAGCTTTGGAAAGGACACCGCCCCCGCTGCGGGATGGGAAGTATCGCAAGGATGGTTGATTAAAAAAGCAGGTCAGAAGCCAGGCAACCTTGTCTCCCGGGAAGAGTTCTCAGACTTTGAATTTTCGTGGGAATGGCGGATGAAGCCCGGGGGCAACAACGGAATCAAATACTTCGTCGATGAAGCCCGGGGCAACCTGGGTCATGAGTATCAGATGCTGGCGAAGTCAGA